>Ga0164290_1000146_pt1 | contig 267424 bp, 212 predicted proteins | sample Micstemetagenome_FD_108782 | JGI IMG/M metagenome (GOLD analysis project Ga0164290, IMG submission 108782) | Contaminated culture microbial community from soil near Moab, Utah, USA - Microcoleus steenstrupii SON62 (Illumina Assembly) | ecosystem: Environmental > Terrestrial > Soil > Soil crust... | reverse complement strand
TTCTCGGCCTGCTCGAGGATCTTGATAATCTGCTCGGTCGTGTGCTGGCTGGGTTTCATTGGCTCCTCCTGCTGGGAGGATCCTAACATACCGACTTGGCCAGTTTTCGGGTCTCAGGACAACCGGCCTGAAGAGAACGTACAGGAGCACGCACAGCGCCACCTCGCTCAGCAGGATGACGTACTCGCTGGCGATCCCGACCCGGAAGAGCGGCTCGGCGGCCAGGAGGCGGGCCGCGGTAGCGGCGGCGTCCTCTGGAACAAGGATCTGCCCGGGCACGTAGCCGTGCGCGATGCCGGCGGCGATGGCGATGACGAGGTACAGCAGGCCGGCGACACGGGCCAGCGTCTGTGGCGAGACGGCGACAGCGCGGTCTTTCAAGGGTTGTTCGAGCGTTGAGGCAGACACTTCCCTGAGCTTGGCTCCGTGGCTATGGCGATACGTGACCCCACTACCATAGCTCCAGCCAGGAAAGGTGTCATACCTCTTCCGAGGTATCGTGAGGGGGTAGGCGTGCCGCCCGCCTCCGCCGCCGTCCGCATTGGTTGATGCAGCACACATCGACGTTGACGCGATAGCGCGGCGGGTAAGGCCATCGAGCTGGCGTTGGCCCTTTGACAATGGTCGTATGATTGAGCTATGTCTGCACCAGTTGTTGCAACAAAGCTCTTCATCCCGCCGCCGCGTCCAGATGCCATCCTACGCCCTCGCCTGGTTGAGCGGCTCAATCAAGGACTGCGCTCCAGGCTGACCCTGATCTCGGCCGCCGCCGGCTCTGGAAAGACCACGCTGGTCAGCAGCTGGGTTCACGGGTTGCAGGCCGAGGCGAGGGGCCAGGGGCAGGTCGCTCACCGCGTCGCCTGGCTTTCGCTGGACACAGACGACAACGACCCCGCGCGCTTTCTGCTCCACCTCGTCGCCGCGCTGCGAACCGTCTCGCCGGAGCTTGGCGCCTCGGCGCTGGCCGCGCTTCAATCGCCGCAGCCGCCGCCCGCAGACGTGACCCTGACAGTTCTGCTCAATGAGCTCGCCGGGGGCGCGGTCAGGTACACCCTCGTCCTCGACGACTACCACCTGCTCGAGGCTGAGCCCGTTAACCGGGCTCTGGCCTTCCTGGTCGACCACCTGCCGCCCCAGCTCCACCTGCTGATCGCCACCCGTGAGGACCCGCAGCTCCCGTTGTCTCGGCTGCGCGCGCGCGGCCACCTGGTCGAGCTGCGCGCCGCCGACCTGCGCTTCACCCTCGCCGAGGCCGCCGCGTTTCTCAATCGCTCGATGGGGCTGAACCTCTCGCCAGAAAGTGTCGCCATACTGGAGGCTCGCACCGAGGGCTGGGCCGCCGGCCTGCAGCTGGCCGCCCTCTCGCTGCAGGGCCAACCGGATGCGGCGAGCTTCATCACGGCCTTCAGCGGCAGCCACCATTTTGTGCTGGACTACCTGATCGAAGAAGTGCTCTACCAGCAGCCCGAGCATGTCCAGCGCTTCTTGTTGCGCACTTCCATTCTTAACCGGCTGTGCGCTCCGCTCTGCGAGGCGCTGCTTCGCACCTCCGCCTCTTCTGGCCAGGCGACCCTGGACTATCTCGAACAGGCCAACCTGTTTCTCATCCCGCTGGACAACCAGCGGCGCTGGTATCGCTACCACCATCTCTTCGCCGAGCTGCTGCGACAGCGCTTGCAGCAGCATATCGCCGCGGCGCCGGACGACGAGGAGCTGCACGCAGCCGAGCTCCATGTCCGCGCCAGCGTGTGGTTCGAAGCAAACGGCCTGGAGCTCGAGGCTTTCCAGCACGCCGCCGCGGCCAACGATATCGAGCGCGCCGAGCGGCTGATCGAAGGCCAGGGGCTCCCGTTACATCTGCGCGGCGCGATGGCAGCCATCATCGCCTGGCTGGCCGCGTTGCCACGGGCGGTGCTGGACGCGCGGCCCTCGCTGTGGGTGCGCTATGCGGCCCTTCTGCTGGTGACCGGCCAGACGACCGGCGTCGACGCGAAGCTGGATGCCGCCGAGGAGGCGCTGCGCGGTGCTACGCTCGACGAGCGAACCCGCGACCTGATCGGGCGCATCGCTACGGCCCGGGCGACGCTTGCCCTCACCCGGTATCAGCTCCAACCCATGCTCGACCAGTCGCGCCGCGCGCTGGAGTACCTGCATCCCGACAACCGCACTGATCGCGTGTCAGCCATGTGGACCCTGGCGTATGCCCACTACCTCCAGGGCGATCGTGCCACGTCCGGCCAGGTGTTCCGCGGCGCGCTCGCGATCAGCCAGGCCTCCGGGCTCACGTTCTCGACGATTCTGACCGCCAGCGGCCTCGGCCAGGTCCAGGAATTGGACGCTCAGCTTTATCAGGCGTCCGAAACATACCGCTTTGTCCTGCGGCTGGCCGGCGAACAGCCGTTGCAGATTGTCTACGAGGCGCACCTTGGCCTGGCGCGCATCCTTTACGAGTGGAACGAACTGGATGCCGCCGAGGAGCATGGGCGCCAGAGCCTCCAGCTGGCGCGGCAGTACGATAGCGTCATTGACCGCTCGGTCCTCTGCGAGCTGTTTCTCGCCCGGGTGAAGCTGGCCAGGGGGGATGTCGCCGGCGTGGCGGCTGAGCTGGCCCAGGTCGGCCAGTTTGCGCGCCAGCGCAACTTCGTCCACCGGCTCCCCGATATTGCCGCCGCGCAAGTTGTGACGCTGCTGCGGCAGGGCAACCTGGCGGCGGCTGCCTACCTGGTGCAAACCCACGACCTCCCGCTCAGCCGGGCGCGGGTGCTCCTGGCCCAGGGCGACCCGGCCGCGGCGCTGGCGCTGCTGGAGCCGGTGCGCCAGCAGGCGGAGGCCAGGGGCTGGCAAGATGAGCGACTTCGGGCGATGGCGCTCCAGGTGGTGGCGCTCCAGGCCGGCGGCGACCCACAAGCGGCCGTGCGTGTGCTGGGCGAGGTGCTGGCGCTGACGGAGCCTGGCGGGTTCATCCGTCTCTTTGTCGACGAAGGGACGCCGATGCGGCAGGCGCTCCAGGCGGCTGCCGCGCGCGGGCTGGCGCCCGACTACGCGCAGCGCCTGCTGGCGGCGTTCGCAGCGGGTGGAGCGAGGCGAGCCGCTCAGACCGCGGACGTAGCGGCCCTGAGCGAGCGGGAGCTCGAAGTGCTCCGGCAGATTGCCGAAGGGCACACCGATCGGGCGATCGCCGAGCGGCTCTTCCTCTCGCTTCACACCGTCAAAGTCCACGCCCGTAATATCTACAGCAAGCTCGGCGTCAGCAACCGGACGCACGCGGTCGCCAGGGCGAGGGAGCTGGGCCTCCTGCCGCGCTCCTGATGGTGCTTCGCGCCGGCGCGCTGCATCATCGCGTGGCGTGGGGCTTTATATCACGCAAAGAGACCCGCTCCGGCGAGCGCGCAACCATCACCCGCTCGCGGTAGCTCTTTCCGCGTGCCGAAAACGGCGGCGCCCCCCAGTGATTACCTCGTGCGATACCTCGTGCGAGGTATGACGCTACCTCCACACGTCGTCTATGCTTTACGCAGGTGAAGGCGGTTGTGGGTGGTCAGGACAGGCCCAGAGCATGGAAGATACCCGTGAAGCACATCCTGGTTCGCACTGGCCGCTCGTCTATCAGATCAGGGTTGAGGCCCACCTGGGGGCGCAGTGGGCCGACTGGTTCGAAGGCATGACGATCACGGCGGAGGCGAACGGCGAGACGCTGCTGACCGGCCCGGTGGTCGACCAGGCGATGCTGCACAGCCTGCTCAGAAAAGTGCGCGACCTGGGCCTGTCGCTGGTCTCGGTCATGCGGGTCGGGCCCGCGCGGACGGACAGGGCGACGCCTCAAGCCGGCGCGGCAGGAAAAGGAAACAGATCATGAACAGGACGGGTGAAGGAGCCGCGACGGCTCAGCAGCCTCCTCCGGTGCGCAAACGCGCCCCATTCTCCACGAGGGCCGACTGGCTCGTGCCCCTCGCGCTGATCGTGCTCAGCGCTATCCCGGTCATCGCGGGCGCCATCCGCCTGGCCGGGCTGGCCGGCGCTGCGGAGGTCGCACCGGAGAACGCGCGGTTCTTCGCGACGCCCCTGCCAGTGGTGCTCCACATCCTCGGCGCCACGCCATTCTGCATCCTGGGCGCCTTCCAGTTCGCCCCGGGCTTTCGTCGCCGCAAGCCCGGCTGGCACCGGGTCACCGGACGGCTCCTGGTGCTATGCGGGCTCGTCGCGGGCTTCTCGGGGCTGTGGATGACCCTGTTCTATCCGCTCTACCCGCGTCTCCAGGGCGAGCTGCTGTACGGCTTGCGGCTCCTGTTCGGCTCGGGCATGGTACTGTCGTTGGCCCTGGGGCTGCGCGCCATCCTGGGGCGGGATGTTGCCCGGCACCGGGCCTGGATGATCCGCGGCTATGCGCTCGGGCAGGGGGCGGGAACGCAGGCCCTGATCCTCCTGCCCTGGTCGCTGAGCTTCGGCACGCCGAGCACGCTGACCTACGAGCTGCTGATGGGCGCCGGCTGGGTGATCAACCTCGCCGTGGCCGAGTGGATTATCCGCCGCGGGAGTGCGACGGGTCGCCGGCGACCTACGGCGGGTGTTCGGGGCGCCGTCTCATCGAGGGCGATCACCTAGAAAGGCACCCTCCGGCTACGCTGATCGCACCCTACCTGCGCCCGGCCCTCACTACCTCGGCCTAACTATCCACCTGACCGTGTCTTCTCAGCGCTGAGAATCTTCTCCTCATACAGCGTCAGCACCCGCTGCGCTAGCTCCTTCGGCCACGGCACACCCTGACGCGCACTCACCGCCGTGCACACCTCGTACCCAACCTGCGCCGCCCGCCGGATCGCCGCAAGCAAGCCGGCTCGCCCCGCTATGGGAATCGTCGCGTCGAGCTGCTGGAGCCGGCGTGAGCTGATCGCCTGCTCGATACCGACCGCTGCGCCTTTCCCCCGCCAATGCTCGGTGGCGCCAGCTTCAAGCCGCAGGAGGGCGCAAAGGTTGCCGACGATGATAAAGGTGAAGTCGTGGCGGGCGGCCCACTCCTGCCCGCGCTGGAGCTTGCTGTAGATGCGCAGCAGGTAGTACCAGAAGTCGCCGCAGACCTGCTCGAAGGCGACCGCCGTATCGGGCGGCGCAAGCGATTGGCCAACCAGACGCCCGGCGAGCGCCGCGATCTGGCCCGCAGTCTTGTCGAGCAGCAGCATTGCCCCCAGGCTTTGGGGTGTGTTGGGCCAGCCGGCGAGCGCGCCGATGCCGGAAAGCGCGTGGAAGGCGAAGTCCACGCGCAGCGGCAGGCCTGGCGTGTCGTAGACCGCCCAGGGGTGGCCGACAGCGCCCTCGTAGGCGAGCAGGAGCGGCCCGAACTGCGCCGCCCAGCCGCGCCAGCCCGCCGAGAACGGCGCCAGCGCCTCGTCGTAAAGGACGAGGGCCAGGTCGAGGTCGGACCAGGCGTCGTCGCGCCCCTCGCTGCTCGACCCGTAGTCGAGGACGCCGACGATCCGCGGGTCGGCCTCGGCCGCCGCCAGGATTCGCGCCAGCATCTCCCGTCGTGCTTCGGTGAGCATCGTCGTTCCCTACGTGCTATCGCCCGCGGCAGAGAGCTTACGGAGCGCGGCCGGCGGAACCCACGGACGGCCAGCAGACCCGAGACACGCCTGTGGAAAGGCTTTACGCCAGTGCCGAAAGAAGGCTTTACAATGCAGAGAACGTCGGTTCTGCTCCTCGGCCGTTGCCACAAAGGAGCGCAGCACCCGCAGCTCAGGAATCATTACCCCTGCTTATTGATTCAGTGCGGAGGAAGCGTTGGACAGTATACATCGCGCGGCGCATACTCTCAACAGGCAAGCGACAGTTCGGGGCGGCCGGCCCGACCGTTTCCCCGCTCGGATATGGGGCGATGGTGCTGGAGGGCTACTACGGCGGGGCTGGCCCCGACAGGATGGCGCAGAACACACCGCCGCTCATGCAGCCCTCCTTCAAGATACGGTGCCTTCGATGCAGCTACGGCTCGCTCGTCTTCGCGCCGGCCGCCAGGGGTAACATTCAACTTGTCGTTGTGTGGCACTGATTTGACACGTCCGTGACATCTCGCTATACTACCAACCAACCGGTTGGCCGAACTGCGAGAGGTTTGTTTTGGAGCGAAGCCAAAGTGAGGCACGGGAGCGCGTCCTGGTCGCGGCCGAACAGCTTTTTGCGCAGAAGGGCTATGGCCCGGTGACCCTGCGGCAGATCGGTGCTCGTGCCGGGCTCAACCATTCGTCGCTCTACCATCACGTTCCTGGTGGCAAGGCTGATCTCTTCGTCGAGGTGATGGAGCGCATCTATGCCCGCCATCGTGCCGGGCTCACCGCCGCTCTCGGAGCGGCCGGGCCCGATCTGCGCAGGCAGCTCTACGCCGCGGCGCGCTGGCTGCTCTCCCAGCCGCCGATGGACCTCGTTCGTCTCGAACATATCGATATGGTAGAGCTTGCTCCAGCCCAGGTGCAGCAGCTCTCAAACGGCGCCTACGCAGCTCTTCAACTCCCGCTCGTCGAGGTACTGGCTGCGGCGCACGAGCGTGGCGAGATTGCCGAGGAGGATCTGGATCTCATCAGTGGCGGGCTCGTCGGCATGATCGAAAGCCTCTTTGCCGTGTCCGAGGCGGTCGCAGGGAAGTCCCGGATGATGATGGCCGAGCGCCTGATCGATGTGATGCTCAATGGGCTTCGGCCACGTTTGTAAAGGCCCTTTTTTATAAAAGAAACCAACCAAAAGGTTGGTCGAGTGCCAGGGAAGTCAGGGGAGTGAACGTTCATCTAATGGCACACCGGCCGAGCCTGCCCTACCTCGCCGCAGTCGAGGAGGCACTCTGCTTCGGCTGGATCGACGGCATCGCCAGACGGCTTGACACCGAGCGCAGCGCGCAGCGCTTTACCCCGCGGCGCGCGCGAAGTCAGTGGACAGGGTTGAACAAGGAGCAGCTCAACCACTTTCTGCGCAAGGCTCACCAGGGGACGACGTTTGGCACGTTCGAGTGAGGGGATCGGCGTTCGTGAGCGTTTGTGTACAACCCGTCAACCATATCGCCAGGAGCACAGGATGAACCAGGAGCCACTGCCCGCCGGCTGGTCGGTACGTCAGGGAACCCACGCCGACATCCCCTTCCTCGCCTGGTGCAACTACGAGGCAACCTCTCCGGCGCCTGGATTCTGCTACTGGGACCCGCTGCTGGCCGATACGAGCACGGCGACGCTCGCGTTCATCGAAGCCGTGCTCGCCGTCGACGCGCTGGCCTGGGGGCGCTGCGAGGAGTTCCTGATCCTCGAGGAGCGCGGGCGACCCCTGGGCGGTGCCTCCGGGTTCACGATGGACTCCGCCAACTATCGTCCGCTACGCCTCGATCGGCTCCCGGCGGTCGCCCAGGGTCTCAAGGCGCTGATCACGCTCGTCGGAAGCCGCACGACCAACCCGGCGCGAGCAGCCGAGGCTCGTCGCATCATCGATGTGGTGCTTGCTGATACAGAAGCCTGAGCACCGACGCCAAAAGCCTCCGCCATCGTAGCGCTCGTGGCCTCTAGGATTTCTTTCCGATCGCCGCACCGTTTCATCAACGAGCTCGCGTCGTCGGTCGGCACCTACCTGTGCGGGCGACGGATGTACGAGACGATGGTCTACTGGGAGACCGCGGATACGCTCCCAGACCGCAGTTCGAGCTCGACTGGGCGCGGCAGTGGCAGGCGGCCGAGAAAATCGTCTACTTCCGAACCCTCGCCGAGCCACGGAGCGCACGGACGCGGGTCGAGCGGGAGTTCGATCCCGAGGCGATGCAGCGGCTCAAGGCCGGCGCAGCCGGTCGCATACGGTTGCGATGCGGGTGACGTGTGTCACGACCCTGCGCTAAACTGCTGGTCGCCGGGCTACGGCGCGGGTCGGGCAGCGCTGGGGCACCGTTCGTGTCCATCATTCAGGGTGTCGGGCAGTCGGGAGACGGGGCGATCTCCTGGGCCGCGAGGTGCACGAGCACTTCGTCCAGGGGCTTCTTGGCGATGGCGGGCACCGTGGCCCCCTCGGCCGGGTAGCCGACCGGGATGAGCAGGTAGGGGCGCTCGTTGCTCGGGCGGCCGAGCAGCGCGGCCAGGAAGCCCATCGGGCTCGGGGTGTGGGTGAGCGTGCAGAGCCCGGCGTGGGTCAGGCTGGCCAGCAGAAAGCCGACGGCGATCCCGACCGACTCTTTGACGTAGTAGTGCTTGACCCTGGTGACGCCGTCGGGGCCTTCAGTCAGGCCGTAGGGCTGCTCGAAGACGACAATGACGTAGGGCGCGTCGGTGATGTGGGGCTTGTGCCAGTCGGTGCCGAGGGGGGCGAGGGCGCCCAGCCACTCCTGCGACATCCGCCGCTCGTAGCTTTCGCGCTCCTCGGCCTCGGCGGCCTCACGCAGCCGCCGCTTCAACTCGGGGTCGCTGACGACCACAAAGCTCCAGGGCTGCTGGTTGGCGCCGCTGGGCGCGAGGGCCGCGGCGCGGACGGCGTTCGCGATCAGCTCGAAGGGGACTGGAGTCGTGGCGAAGTCGCGGACGGTCCGCCGGCGGGCCATGGTCGCCAGGAAGTCGCGCGAGGCGCTCAGCTGCTCGTCGGGCGAGCGCCAGTGGTGCTCGTAGGGGATGGGGAGGTAGGGGGCGTGCGGGGGCATTTCCTCTGCCGTCATCTGTCGCTCCGTTCTCAGTGCGAATATCAGGGCTCATTACGCTCGCGCGCTATGGCGCTCCTCCTGCGGGTAAACCGCGGCTCATCCGGCGACGGGCGAGGTGTCATCCGGCGAGGAGGCTGAGGGTGTCTTGCTCGGCGAGGATGTACAGCCCGAGGCCGATGAGCACGAAGGGCATCACCACATGTCCGTAGCGTTGGAGGGCCGCAGCGACCTGGGGTTGCGTGGTCAGACGCCAGCCGACGTAGCACCAGACGGCGACCAGCAGCAGAAAGATCGCCACGGTCAGGGCCAGCTCTGGCAGGGAGCTGCTCGCGAAGAGCGGGATGTAGATGCCCAGGTTATCCCCGCCGTTGGCGAAGGTCACCGCGGCGACTCCGTAGGTCTGGGGGCTCCAGAGGCCCGGGGCGGCTGAGGGTGAGCTTTCGGGGCGTGGAGCCGATGCTTCCTCGTCGCCCGTGTCGCCCGCCCGCAGCTGCCAGAGCCGGCGTACTCCCAGCACGATTGGGACGAGTCCGAGCAGCCCGACCCAGGCGGGGGGAATGACCAGGGCGCCGAGAAAGCCGAGCAGGCTGAGGGCCACCAGGGCGACGAAGCCCAGGTACTGCCCAGCGACGATCTGCCGCCCGCGAAGGCCCTGGCCGCTCTGGGAGAACCAGAGCATCAGCAGGACGATGTCGTCGATGTTGGTCGCCGCGAAGGTGGCGACGGCCGTGAGGGCCGCGGCGACGAGATTGGTGGCCCCCATCGCCGCTACGAGGCTGGTCGGCGGCCGAGTAGCCGGTCGAGAGCCTGGGCGAAGCGCTGCCGGTCGGCCGGGCTGTATGCCGCCGGGCCGCCGGTCTCGACTCCCGCCCAGCGCAGCTCCTCCATCAGGTTGCGCACGGCCAGCCGCTCGCCGATACTGTCCGCGGTGTGTATCTCGCCGCGCGGGTCCAGCGCCGTGGCGCCCCGGGCCACGACCAGGCTGGCGAGAGGGATGTCGGCGGTAACCACGAGGTCGCCGGCGGCGACGTGCTGCACGATGTAGCTGTCGGCGACGTCGCTGCCCGCCGGGACCTGCACGACCTCGATCAGCGGCGAGGGGAATGCCGCCAGTGGGCGGTTCGCCACCAGGCGGACCGGGAGCTGCAGGCGCGCAGAGGCGCGGGCGATCAGCTCCTTGGCCGCCTTCGGGCAGGCGTCGGCGTCGACCCAGATCACCATCGTGTTCCTGCTTTCAGGCCAAGCGCGGGGCCGGCGCGCCGTGCGCTCAGGCATCGTCGAGCTGCTGTCAGGGGCGGCACCGGCCCTGCTCGCGATCAGCCTTCCCTCTAGGCGAGGCCCCTGCGCCGTCCTCCGACCTGCACCACGGCGGCGCCGGCCAGAAACAGGCCAAGCCCGACGAGCCCGGCGCGGCCCAATGCCTCGCGGGGGACGCCGGGGTGGAGCAGGGCGCCGAACTCCTGGGTAGGCTCGACATAGGCGCGGCAGAGCGCGGGCAGCTCGTCGGCGATGAGGCCCTGGAGCATCGGGGCGGTGAGCGCGGCCCCTGCCAGGCAGTAGCCCGCGGTGAGCCGCCGCCACGGATCATACCAGCCGCCTCTGCCTGCGGTGGCCCGGTCGCCGAGCAGGGTCCGGGCGATGAGCAGCCGGGCGGCGAGGCCGGCGGGGAAGGCGACCCGCCGCTCGCCGATCAGCAGATAGACCGTCACCATCAGCAGGCTCGACGCCCGCCAGTAGCGGAGCAGCGCCCACAGCTCCTCCCTGCGCGACGCGCGAAGCGCCCGGGCCAGCAGAGCGAGCGGCGCGATGACCGTAAGCGCCACGGCGGCGACGAAGTCCATCCTTGCCAGCACGCGCAGCCATGCCGGCAGCGCCCGTGTGCCCTTTGGTGTATTCATGCTGCGCCTCATGCAGTGTGGCTGCTATACTCAGGGCCGCGCGCGAAACGAATGGACTGAGAAGGCTCTATTGAGGTCCGCCTCGGGCTCGCCGGTCAGCCCCTCGGGTTCGACCAGCACCGGGTCGCCCGCCCAGGGCAGCGGGAGGGTGAGGAGCCGCGGCAGGAGCGCCTGAGGGGTCGCCCCCATCCGGAACGCGGGGCGGTGCAGGTCGAACGGCACGCCAATCAGCTGGATAGGTGTCACGGCTTGTCTTTCTATCTGCGTGCCCAGTGATGCTGATCCGGGCTCTGCCTACGCCCCCGACGCGAGCTCCGCGGCCACCCGCCGCAGCTGCCCGGCCGCATCGTCCTGCACCACCCCGCCGTGGTAGCAGACGATGGCGGCGACGTCGAGGGCGGCGAGCTTCTGCACCGAGCGGGCGGCCTCGGCCATATCCGGCGTGACCGGCGGGTTGGGGCCGTGGAGGCGCCCCTCGCGGGCCGTCAGTGCGTCGCCGGCGATGAGCGTCCGGCTCCGCTCCAGGTAGAGGCAGATGTGGCCCGGCGCGTGGCCGGGCGTGAAGACCACCCGCACCCCGCCGGCCAGGTCGAGCCGCTCGCCGTCCTCCAGCATCAGGTCGACGGGGGTGGGGCGGAACTGCTCCAGCAGCGCGGCGAGCTCGGGGCGGCTGCGCAGCATCGGCATCTTCACCGGCTCCGCGCGGCCGTCGATGTAGGGCGCCTCGACGCGGTGGGCCAGGACGGTCGCCCCGCTCGCCGCCTTAAGGCCGCCGAGCGACCCGACGTGGTCGAGGTCCTGGTGGGTGAGGATCAGCCGGGTGAGCTGCCCCACCTCCACGCCGGCCTCGCCGAGCGCCGCCGCGATCAGCGGCAGCATCCCGGGCAGGCCGGTGTCGACCAGCGCGGGGCCGGCGGCGGGGTCGAGGATCAGGCTCATGTTGAGCGGGGCGGGCTGGCCCTCACGGGCGATCGGCAGCACATGGAGGTCGTGATGCAGACGCATCGGTGTTCTCCTCATGGGGCTACGGCCGGCCTCCCCGGCGCTCGTAGCGGGCGTACTCCGCCGCGGCCTTGCGGCCGCGGGCCAGCGAGGGCGAGTGCTTGGGTGAAGCCCGCGCTCGGCGCGTGGCGGGCCAGGTCGAGCAGGCGAAGTTGCGCACCATCCCCCGCTAGCGGACCACCGTCTCGAACTCCATCGGCCACTGCCTACGGACGCTACCCGGCGAAGAAGCCGCGTCGCTCCAGCACCTCGACGACGCGCCCCTGGTCCACCAGCACCGCCGCGTCGCGGGTCAGCGTGGGCGCGCCGCTCTCCTCGGCATAGGCCCAGGCGGCATGGAGGGTATACGGCTTGCCGGCAGCGCGCTGAATAAGAGAGTAGACCATCTGGGGTGCCTCTGCGACATACGCCTCGTTGGTGTGCGAGGATACCACAGCGACGGACATCTGTCAGCTCGCCATACGCTCCTGGCACCACCGCAAGCGACGTCTCGTTGACGGGCCGGCCCTTCTGCCTTATGCTGAGGAGCGCAACCGAGAACGAACAATGAGCTGAGCATACGCCCTCGGTCACGAGTGGCTCCGCGCGTCACAGCGACGACGGCCACGGGCATGGCCCTGCGTGTGCGTGACGGAGATCCGCATGAGCCTGGAGCCGCTCAAAGCCTTGTTCGCGGACCTGCGTGCCGCCGTGCTGCAGGGGCGCGGCGTGACGGAGCCGGCACTTCGCCGGGCGGCTGCCTCCCGGGCGGCGGTCATAGGGGGCTATCACCTTTCGGGTCGAGATCAGCTTCCTGAGGCGCTGGCAGCGTACGTTGAGACCGTGGCCCGCCACGCGTACCGCGTGACGGACGAGCAGGTCGCCGCGCTGCTGGCGGCGGGGTACAGTGAGGATGCGGTCTTCGAGGTGACGGTGAGCACGGCGCTGGGGGCGGGGCTGGCCCGCCTGGAGCGAGGCCTTGCGGCCCTGGAGGGAGCGAACGATGCGGCTCAAACGCCTGGAGCATAACCACCGGCTGCCCCAGCGGTTGCTGCTCGCCCTGATTGGTCTGGTCAGCCGGGAGCGCGCCCCCGATGTGTTGCGCACCGTGCTCTACCGGCCCGAGTTCTTCGGCACGCCGATGAATGTGGCCATCCACCACGCCCTGCGCGGCCCTTCGCCCTGGTCGGTCGGCGAGCGCGAGCTGTTCGCCGCCTTTGTGTCGCGCCAGAACCAGTGCCAGTTCTGAACGCGAGCCCACGGCGCGGTCGCGTCGCTTGAGCTTGGGAACCCGCTCGTGCAGGCGGCCCTGGACGACTACCACACGGCGCCGATCGCCGAGCCGTTGCGCGCCACCCTTGGCTTTCTTGAGCAGCTGACGCTGCGCCCGGAGACGGTTACGCCCGCCGACGTCCTGCCCCTACGGGCGTTGGGGGTGACGGATCAGGCCATCGCGGACGCGGTGCTGGTCTGCGCGCTGTTCTCCATCATGGACCGGCTGGCCGACAGCTTCGACTTCGCGCTCCAGACCGAGCGGGGCTGGCGCACCGGCGCCGACATGCTGCTCAAGCGGGGCTACCGCTTCTGACGCGGCTTTTCCGTGTGCGCCCTGGCGTCGCCTGCGCGAGCTCGCCCCAGCAGCGGGCGCGCCAGTGCGACAATCGGTGGGCCGTGAGACAACCCCGGACGACAGAGGAGAACCGTGATGGCCCGCAGTGACAGCGTCTACGAGCTGCCCGACAATCTCCCCGTCCCCACAGACGATGGGGCCTGCGCCCACCTGCTCGGCCTCGGTATACCCTCGCTGGCGCTCCCCGCGACTGACGGCCGGCTCGTCGACCTTGCGGCCCTCCCCGGCCGAACCGTCGTCTACTGCTACCCCCGCACCGGCCGGCCCGACCTGGAGCTGCCCACGGGCTGGAACGACATCCCGGGCGCCCGCGGCTGCACCCCCGAGGCCTGCGGCTTCCGTGACCACCACGCCGAGCTCGCGGCCTTCGGTGCGAGTGTCTTCGGCCTGAGCACTCAGGAGACCGCCTACCAGCAGGAAGCCGCCAACCGGCTGCACCTGCCCTTTGCCCTGCTCAGCGACGCCGAGCTACGCTTCGCCACTGTTCTGCGCCTGCCGACCTTTACGGTGGACGGCATGACCCTGATCAACCGGCTCACCCTCATCCTGCGCGACGGCGCGATCGAGCACGTCTTCTACCCGGTTTTCCCGCCTGACACACACGCCGCAGCCGTGGTTGCCTGGCTCGCCGAGCGCCCGTAGGGGCAGGGGAGGCACTGAGCAGGGGAGGGTCCACTGATGGAGCAGCTTGGCTGGGAGCAGGTGCACGCCTGGCGGATCGCTTGCCACCGGCTGTCATCCCGCGCCACGTCCGGCGCAATCCTCGACGTCGTGCGCTCGATCTGCGGCCTGCACGCCCAGCTCCTGCCCGCCGCCGAGCTGGCGCTCTGGGCTCGCGCGGAGCAGCTGGCCCCTGGCGCTTTAGGGGAGGCGCTCTGGCAGACGCGGTCGCTGGTGAAGACCTGGGTGATGCGCGGCACGCTCCACGTCCTGGCCGCCGACGATCTGCCGCTCTACGCCGCCGCCCGCCGGACCCACACCCCACGCCGCCCCCCGAGCTACTATACCTACCACGGCGTCACACCCGAGGAGCTCGCCGCGATTGAGGAGGCGGTGCCCGCGGTCCTCGGCGGCACGGGGCTGACCCGCGAGGAGCTAGCAGACGCGGTCGCCGCCCGCGCCGGGAGCCCGCGCCTGGCCGAGGTGCTGCGCTCGGGGTGGGGGGCGTTGCTCAAGCCGGCGGCGGGCCGCGGCGAGCTCTGCTTCGGCCCGAACCAGGGGCGCAACGTCACCTTTGTGGCCCCCGCGCTGTGGCTCGGCGCGTGGCGAGCGGAGCAGCCCGAGGCGGCGCTGCGCGAGGTGGCTCGCAGATTCCTGACCGCCTACGGCCCCGCCACGCCCGAGGAGTTCGCCCGCTGGTGGGGCACAGAGCCCGCCCCGGCAAAGCGCCTCTTCAAGGCCCTCGGCGATGAGCTGGTCGCCGTAGAGGTGGAGGGCTGGCGCGGCTGGGCCCTCGCCAGCACGCTGCCGGAGCTTTCGAGCACCCCCCCGGCTCAGCATGTCGCACTCCTTCCGGCCTTCGATCCTTACACCGTGGCGCTCTGCCGGCATCCGGCGGTGCTCGTGCCGGAGCACCTTGCCCGGGTTTCACGGCCACAGGGGTGGATTAGCCCGGTGGTGCTCCTGGGCGGTCGCATCGTCGGCACCTGGGAGCATGAGGCTCGGCGCGAGACAACGGCCTTCACCTGCTCGCTCTTCACGCCGGTAGCGGATGCGGTCCGCGAGCAGCTTGCTGCTGAGGCCGGGCGGCTGGGTGTGTTCCTGGGAACGCCTACCACCCTGGCGTTCGCGTGAGCTGCCAGAGCCGCGCGGCGATGGGCAGGAACCATCCGAGGGTGAGCGCCAGGAAGCCGTAGAACGTCGCACCTTTGCGGACAATGGCCGGAGCCGCCGTCGAAGCGGCGTGGACGTTCGCCGAAGGCGCCGTGCTCAAGCCCTATCCCGCCGCCCCGGCCGGCGGAAACCGTGCCGCCCAACTCACGAGCGGCCTGGACACCGCGCTGCGCTCGCGCTGAGGTGGTCACAGTCGCTCACGCCACAAGGCTCACACTGTCCCCTGGACAGCCCAGGCTCTGGCAGTGAGCGCGATGGAGCCGTCGGCGGCGACGGGGAGGCGCGCCTGCAAGCGCTCGCGGATCTGCTCGCGCGCCGCGTCGTCCAGCGAGGCGAGGTAGGTGGGCGCGGCGCCCTGCTTGCCGAGAAACGGCAGCCAGTAATCATCGAAGTCGCGGAACACGGTTGGGATATCGATCGGCCGAACGGTGACCGAGCGCAGGCCGGCATCCTCGAACAGTGCCCTGAGCGGCTCCGGCTGGCAGAGCGGGAAGCGCTCAGCCTGATCGAGCGTGGTGTCTTCGGGCCGCAGTGCAATGGCCGCATCCCAGAACTGCCGCATCATCTCCATGCCGCCACTGTAGTCCCAGACATAGGCGGCAACCTTCCCCTGCGGCCGTGTCACGCGCGCCATCTCGCGCACCATCGCGCGGGCGTCTGGCACGAAGTTCAAGACCAAGCCGGAAACGGTTACGGCGCAGGATGCCGTTGGCCAGGGCAACGCCGTGGCGTCGCCCACCTCAAACTGTACCCGCTGGTCGGCGATCCCGGCCCGCGCCGCGGCGAGGAAACCCTCGGAGCGGTCGATGGCGAAGACGAGCTTGGGGTCGGCGACGGCGAGGATGCCCGCGACCAGCGCGCCGGTCCCGCAGCCCACATCGCCCCACGCCTGCCCGGCGGGGACCGCGAGCCACTCGAGGAACACCGGTGCGACCAGGCGGCTCCACCGTCCTACGTAGCGCTCATAGGGGCTACTCGAACCCCATGTTTCCTTCGGGTGCTCAGTCATCCTGCGCTCCGTGCGGGCCAGTGCCCAGGCGGGCGGTCACTCGGTCGAGGGCGGGCTGCAATCTGTAGACTGCGGGCGCCGCTCAGCGGAGCCGGGCGAAGGCGCGCACGGGGAACGTGCCGACGCCCTGGATCTTTGGCGGGATAGTACTGAAGCTGAAGCTCTCGTCGGGCAGGGCCCGCGAGGCCTCGCGGCTGAGGTAGTCGCAGATGATCGGCGCCGGCAGCCCCTTGTAGGTGCGCAGCCCGTCCACAATCGTGTGGCTGAGGTCGATCAGCCGAGCGGGGCCGGAGGAGGCGTCGACGGGCCGGCGCTTATAGGCCTCGGCGATGATGCGCTTGTTGAGGATGCGGACCTCGCCGACCATGAGCAGGCGCATGTCCGCGACCAGATAGTCCGCCAGCACCCGGTCGTCGATGTCGTCGCCGGCGATGTCCAGGCGGAAGTCCTGGCCCTGGATTCCGCCGCCGTTGGTGAACGCCATCTCGAAGTCGAAGACCACCCGCCGCTCGTTGTGCGTCATCGCGCCCTTCCTGTGAACGAGGTGTGCCGGTAGCTGAGGCAAGGATAGCCGCAGGCCTATTCCGCCCGGTGAGGCGCAGGATCACCCGCTGCGACGCCGGGAAGGCCGAGAGGCCGGCTGCGGTGTCGAGCGGCTCGATGCGGTTGAACGGATACTCCTTGCCGCGGTGGACGAGCGTCCCGCCGCCGGCAGCGACGATATTCTTGTGCCAATCAACCTCGGGGCCGTAGGTCAGCTCGATCACGTAGCCGCTCCGGTGCGGGGCGACAATGATCGGCGTCTCATACAGCTTGCCGCTGCGCCGTCCCACGTGCTGGATGATGCTGAACGGCCCGAGCGAGGACCGCGCCAGCCGGCGGGTCAGCGGGTTCAACGTGTGCTTGAGCAGGAGGAGAAAGGCGTTGCGGAGCTGTTGCCGTAGGCCCATCGAGCACCTCCTCAGCACTGCTTCCCGGGTGAATGGCTGTGGCTGCCATCCGTTCACGTTTGTGATCCGCTCTGCGCCCGCCTTGTACCGTAACCACATTCCCCGCCAGGAAGGCTTGAAACCTACCCCTCGGGAGGGTAGGTCAGCGCCACCAGGCGGGCGATGATCTGGCGTAGCAGCTCGGGCGAGATCGCATTGGTCAGCAGCAGCTCGTTGGTCCAGAGGGCGTGGGTGGCGAGGCGCACGACGGCGGCGGTGGCCGGGTCGAGCTCGGCCTCGCTCTGGGTCTGCCACGCCTGGAGCTGCGTGTGGAGCGGGTCGAGCAGGCGCGGGTCAAAGGCAAGTCCCGCAATGAGCGCACCAACCAACGCCCCCGTTGAACCCGTCTGCTGCTCCAGCCGGAGCAGAATAAGGCGCGCATAGGCGCGGGTGAGCCGGCCAAACGGCTCGGGGTCCTGGGCCATCTGCGCGTCCAGCGCCCGCTGCCAGCCCTCGACCATGCGCTGCACCATGGCCTGCACTAGCGCCTCCTTCGAGGGGAAGTGGTAGAACAGGCCGCCCTTGCTGACGGCGGCCTCCTCGGCGACCCTGGCGATCGTCAGGTGCTGTACGCCGTCGCGGGCGATCAGCCGCTCGGCAGCGTCCAAGATACTGTCCCGCGTGCTGGCTCCGGTCACGTCAGTGTCCCGCTGCCTCCAGCCACCGGAGGCGTAAACATAGTTCCCCCTTGACTATACCGAGTGTCCGGTGTATAACGCAACTGTACCGGACGTCCGGTTTAACGACAACACGTATGAGGAGCTGTGAATGGCTTCAGCCCCCGCTGCCCACCGCCCGCTTCGCCTCGGCCCGCCTCTCGCCCTGACGCTTGCCGCGCTCACCGCAAGCGCTCTAGCGGTCCAGGTCTTTCTGGCCGGGCTCAATGTGTTCCTCGGCCCGCGCTGGTGGGGTCTGCATATCGTCTTCGGCCACGCCATCGGCGTCCTCCTGATCGTCCAGGCTGCAGCGGCCTGGCTCATCCGCATGCCCGCTCGCTCACGCTGGCTGAGCCTGGGGATGGTGGCGCTTTTCGGCCTCCAGTACAACATCCGCGCCCTTGCCAGCCTGCTTCAAGCGCCGTTCCTGATCCCATTACACGCCGTGAACGCCCTCGCCCTGTTCTGGATCGCGGTCACGCTCGCCGGCTGGGCTTATCGGGCCGGGCGACAGCCGGGGCAACCCACTGCTTGAGAAGATGAAAGGAGACCGAGATGCATGCCCCCGAACTGATCCTCCTGCTTGTCACGCTGACGAGCGCGCTGAATACTGGTCTGCAGTACTACACGACGGTTTCGACATACCCGTTGTTCAGCGACCTGCCCGCCGAAGGGTTTGTGCGCTATCACCAGGCCTACGAGCGCCGCCTCCCGCTGGCGATCTACCTGCCCTACACGGTGCTGATGCTCGGCAATCTCCTGCTGCTCGTTGTGCGGCCGGAGGCGGTGGCCCTCGGGTTGGTCGTGCTGCTGCTGGCGCTGAACGGCTCGATTATGGCGCTGAGCCTGGCCTTCGCGGCGCCAGTGCACGCCCGCCTTGGCCAGGAGGGCAAGCGCGCAGAGTTGCTCGCACTGCTGCGCCGCTACAACCTGCCGCGCCTCGTCGCTTCCACTGCCAGCACACTGCTGCTCGGCACGCTGCTCGCTCAGGTGGTGAGCCGCTGAGGCGGAAGCCGGCGCGAAGTGACCAGGCGTAGAAGGCGGTCATGGGCCGCTCGGTGACCTTCGCGGCATATATGGCCGCGATCTCCGTAGTGCTGGCGCCGGTGCGGGGGCCTATTGCACTCCCTCCGTTGATCCGCATTGGGTCGTAGGAGGTGCGGGCCTATACCTGTTCTTCACCTTGACAGGGCTGGTATGCTGGCGGGGTGACACACATGTTCGCTTTCGTGCGCAGCCTACGTTCTGGCAGCCCGCCCCATACGTGGAACACGAGGTGCTGATGGCGGCGAACACGATCTGGCCCTGCAACGCAACCGCGCCCACGTTGCTGCGAGAAAAGCGCGGTTGGAGGCAGTCCGCCTGGAGGAAGCCGCGTTTGGCGGTGCCCGCTTCACCAAAGTCTTCGCCTTCAACGTCAACGTCTTCGAGCGCCGGCCCGCGCGCTCGACGTGATCCGCAGCCTCTTGCTGCCGAGCGGCGGGCTGTATCTCTTCTTTCAGTCGCCACGGGCGGACAAGACGCCGCGCATCGCCGAGCGGCTGGCGGCTCAGCTTTGGCTCAATCGCTGCGTCGTAAGCAAGGTGGAGAGGGCCGATCTCCAGCCAGCCCCCGCCGTCTGCCTTCTTGCGCACCCGTCCCGGTGAGTCCCACATCGCCGCCGGGGGCTGGCGCCGCTTGAAGGGCGAGCTGGGCGCTGCCAGACCGGCCTAGTGAGGCCAGATTGGAGACGCTGTGATGGAACAGATGCGCGTGACGCTGGAGGTCGGACCGAAGGGCAAGAAGGTCGTGGCCGTGGCGCCGGATTGGCCCGGTCTCGCGCGCGGGGCAGCGACCGAGCAGGCCGCGATCAACCGTCTCCGCTCGTACATTCCTCGGTATGCGCCAGTGACGGAGCTGGCCGGGATGGAGGCCGTGTTTGCGACGACCGCCGACATCGACGTCGTCGAGCGCTATCCGGGCACGGGCTCAACCGACTTCTGGGGCATCTCGTTCGCGTTTTCGCGCATCGACCAGCAAGCCGTGTCAGGCGAAGCGTTGGAGCGTGAGCTGACGCTGCTGCGGGCGTGCTGGGCGTTTTTCGACGCGGTGCGCTCGCGCGTGTCGGCCGAGATGCAGAAGGGCCCGCGAGGGGGAGGGCGGGATCGGGACCAAATTGTGCGTCATATCTTTGCCAACGAGCAGGACTGGGCGAAGGGGCTTGGCGTGCACACCCCCGACGGCGCGATGCTGACCGACGAGGGATTGCAGGCGCACCGCGATGCCTATTGCCATGCAATCCGGGACTATCACTCACAGGGTAAAGTGGCCGGCAAGTGGCCGCTCCGCTACCTGATCCGGCACACCGCCTTTCACACGCTCGATCACGCCTGGGAAATGGAGGACAAGGATCTGAGCCCCAAAGGCGCGTGAGGTCGAGGGGCGAGGCGGCGGCCCCGCATTGGGCTGTGTGCAGTAAGTGGTGTGCGTCGGGCGCAAGCGGGCGAACTGCTCGCGTGATCTGTCGATCGGCACGCGAGCCAAACGACTATCAGATGGACAACACTTGTCTGCAACAGCGGGAGTGAGCAGATGACCAGCGACACCAACCACCGGCCCGAGGGCGATCTGCCACGAAGCATCGGCGCGCCAGCGCGGCGGGCGCTTGCGGCGGCCGGCTACGCCCAGCTGGCGCAGCTCACGGCGGTGAGCGAGGCCGAGCTGCTGCAGCTGCACGGCGTCGGCCCCAAGGCAACCCGGCTGCTCCGCGAGGCGCTCGCCGCCCGGGGCCTGGCCTTCGCCGAGCGCGATCGTTGACCGGGGTGCCAGCGCCGGGCATCGGCAAAAGGAGAGCTGCAATGGGCAAGGTGTTCATCGATATGGCGATGTCGCTCGACGGCTTCGTCGCGGGGCCAAACAATGAGGACGCGGGGCTGCACGACTGGTACTTCGCGCCGGAGGGGAGCGCGCCCGCGGTGATCGACGAGCTGATGGAGCGCATCGGGGCGATGGTGCTCGGCCGGCGGGCGTTTGGCGAGCAGCCCGAGGGCTTCGAGACGCCCTACAAGGTGCCGCACTTCGTGTTGACCCACACGGGGCGACCGCCGGTCACACATACCGGTGTAATGTTCTCTTTCATCCCTTCGGTTGAGCGTATCCTTGCCGAGGCTCAGGCGGCCGCCGGCGAGAAGGCGGTCTGCATCGCGGGCGGCGCCCAGACGGCGCGGGAGTTTCTGAGCGCCGGCCTGGTCGACGAGATCCAGCTCCATCTTGTCTCTAGGCTCCTGGGCGATGGCCTGCGCTTGTTCGACCGGCTGCCGCCGCTGGCCCTGGAGCGCACCCGGGTGCTTGAGTCCCCGGGGGTTACGCATCTCCAATATCGCGTCGTGAAGCCCTGACCTATCCGCTACTGCCGAGCCATTGCTGGCTCCCCAGCGTTTTGAGTGCATGCATGAAGGAGGAACCGTGACGACACACACGCAGCCCAAGCCGGCCGGCACGCCCACCTGGGTCGACCTGACCACCCCCGAGCTCGACGCGGCCCGCGACTTCTACCACGCCGTGTTTGGCTGGGAGTACGACGTCGGCGCCCCCGAGTATGGCGGCTACACCAACGCGCGGGTTGGCGAGCGGGTCGCCGCCGGCCTGGGCGGACCGATGCCCGGTGCCCCACCAGTGCCCGCCACTTGGAGCCTGTACTTCGCCACGAACGACATCGAGGCCGACGTGGCCCGCGCCGTCGAGCTGGGCGCGAAGCTGCATGTCCCAGCGATGAGCGTGGCCCCCTTCGGCAGCATGGCGGTGCTGGAGGACCCGACGGGCGCCCCGTTCGGCTTCTGGCAGGCCGGTGAGCACATCGGCTCCGAGGTCAACGACGAGCCAGGTTCCGCGGCCTGGTACGAGCTTTCCTCGCCCAACGCGCAGCGGGCTCGCGACTTCTACTGCGCCCTGCTGGGCGCCACGGCCGAGCCGATGCCGGGCGGCCCCGAGTACTACGTGTTCAAGCACGGCGAGCAGATGCTCTGCGCCGTGATGCAGACTGACCCGGCCTGGGGGGCGTTCCCGCCCCAGTGGCTCACCTACTTCGGCGTGGCCGACGCTGACGCCGCGGTGGCCGCGGTCACCGCCAACGGCGGCAAGGCCCTGAGCCCGATCGAGCCCACGCCCTTCGGCCGCATGGCCGCCCTGGCCGACCCGGCGGGGGCGCAGTTCAAGATCGTCGAGATCCCAGCGAGCTAGCCCGTCGCGGAAGGTGTGCCGCTGCGCCGTCGATGTGGGGCAGGAGGTTCTGATGGAGAGCGCACCCGAGCTGTTGGCGATCACACGGCAGTATCTGGCCGCCCTGGAGCAGATGGCGACGGGCGATGCGCTTGCGCGCTTCTTCAGACCTGATGTCGTGCAGGAGGAGTTCCCCAACCGGCTGGTGCCCCAGGGGGCGCGGCGCGACCTTGCCGCGCTCCTCGCGGGCGCAGAGCGGGGCAAGCAGGTGATGGCAGCGCAGCGGTACGAGCTGCTGAGCGCGATGGTGGAGGGCGAGCGCGTCGCGATCGAGGTGCAGTGGAGCGGCACGCTGGCGGTGCCGGTTGGCGCCCTGGCGGCCGGCGACCAGATGCGCGCACGCTTCGCCGTGTTTCTCGAGTTTCAGGAGGGCAAGATCGTCCGCCAGCGGAACTATGACTGCTTCGAGCCCTGGTGAGCTCAGGCTGAAGCAGCGGGTATTGCCATCGCGTAGGCGTGCCCCTACGCAACTGCCCCCACCACGCTGATGTGATGGGGGCAGTGGTAAAGGGCGCTCCGAGAAGTGGTCTCGTGGAGGCATTGGTGGCTGTTGTACTCATTACACCCCGACGAGTAGGGCAGCGCCTTTCCGCCGTGCTGCTCCTCTGCCTCGCGGGGTGCGGGCGCATCACGCCGCCTCAGCAAGCCCACAGCCCCACGGCCACGCTCATTGCGCCCTCGCCAAGCCCGGCTCCCCTCACTGTGGCGACGCGCGTGCCCACGCCTGCTCCGACGCACGTCTCACCCGCGCCCACGATTTCGCTGCCAACGCCCACACTTTCGGAACCCGTAGCGACACCCGCAACGGGCGTTCAACCCACCGCAGCGCTGACCGGGCCAGAAGCGCAGCTTGTGGCAGCGGTGAATGGGCTGCGTATGCAGAACGGGCTGCCTGCCTACACCCTGGAGCCGAGCCTGAGCGACGTTGCCCGCGCGCATAGCTGCGACCTCGCGGCGCACGGCAGCATCAGCCATACCTCGAGCGATGGCCGCACACTTGCCGAGCGGCTTGGCGCCGATGCGGCACGGTGGAGCTGGCCGAGCGAAAGCATCGCCGCCGGCACGGCCGACCCGGCCGCGGTGATCGCGCTCTGGCTCGACGAGCCGCCCGATGGCTGGCATCGCCGCAACCTGCTCGACCCAGAGCAGCGCGTAGTCGGCGTTGGCTTCTGTGCGAACCCGGATGACCCGAGCGGGAACCGCTTTTACTGGACCATGATCGTCACGCGGCCGGCGCTGTGAAGCGTTTGGGCCGGCGGCGACAACGATTGCGGGCAGGGCCGCTTCTGAACCTGCCTCTGGCACGAGCGCCTGGCCCGGTCGCTCGACCCAATCGCCGTGTGGTTAGATCGGCGCGCCGCTGAGCCCGTACGCGGAGATATGCGCCGTGCTGCTCGCGTCAAAGGGCGTCCGCTGCCAGCCTGCAAAGCACTCAAGGAGCCGCAGCCCTGCGATGCGCGCCATCAGGTCCATCTCGCCGGGGGTATCAGCCGGCAGAAAATCGGGCTCATCGTGGTGCCGTTCGGCGTGAGGCGGACGTGGTTCTCGGTGAGCAGCTGCGTCACCGGGTCGTAGCGGGCCACGTCCTCCCGCTCGTGGCATACCGGCAGGACTGCTATGTGAACCAGGAGCACGGGCTGAAGGTCGGCTTCGTCGCCGAGCCGGCGGGGCCGACCCACTACCTCGTCGTCGACGGCGAGCTGTATGTTCGGGCTTGAGCGAGGATGCGAGGAGGAGAACGTCGTGGCGACACCGGAGCCAGTCGAGGTGCTGCGGGGGACGTGGAAGAAGAAGGACGTCCGCTTCGGGCCGCTGCCGGGCTACCGGCTGGGCGATGCCGTCGCCTATGAGTGGGAGCTGCCGGAGCGCTTCGAGCCCTGGCCCGGACGAACCCTGGTCGAGCGCACCTTCGTCCTGCTCGATCTCGGGGTGAGCTTCGCCAACCCCTGCTGGGTGCGCGAGCACCGGCGGGACGGCTCCATCCTCGAGGCCGACCCGCGCGGCCATGACTCGTGGTACGTCGACCTGATCACCGTCGAGCGCGAGAGCGAGCGCTACATTTTCCGCGACCTGTACATCGATGTGATCGTGCCAACCGATGGCCGTCAGGCCCGGATGCTCGACCTGGACGAGTACGCCGACGCGATGGCCGACGGGACGCTGCCGCTCGACGTGGTTGTCGACGGCCTGCGCCGCTGGCAGCGCTTCCTGGACCGCCACCTGCACGGTGGCCGCTGGCCCGCGGACGCATGGGCCGACTTCCCGCCGGCGGCGATCCGGCCCCTCGCAGAGCTGCCGGCGCCATTCAGCCCGCCAATGCGCTGGCGGGACTGATGGGGAGACTGGCGTTGGGCGGCCTGAGCGGAGCGCAGGTGTGGCGCCTCGATACGAGGCCTGCGTCGCCGCGCACTACATGGCCCGGCACTGGGACGACCCCCGGGTGACGCTGCGCTGGAACGAGGAGGCGCTGCGCCGCGCCGATGCGAGGAGCGATCCGCTGGGACCGCGCCCGCGAGTTTACGGCACAGTGTTCGACCTCGGCGCGCCGCTCTTCGACCAGCCCGACGCCGGCTGGATTGAGTTTGCGACGGGTTCCGCCGCCGGGAACCTCGCCGTGACCACGGCCGGGGCGGGATGCCACGAGCACGGGGACGACGGTCGTGCTCAACCTCGGCTGCGCGCCCACGCCGCACTCCTGGGGCATCGTCTGCAAGGCTGATGGATAGATGAGCACGGTTGTTGTCGAATGGAAGGAGAGCGCGATGGGCCGCTTGATCTACTCGATGATTCAGTCGCTCGACGGCTACACCGAGGACGCGCAGGGCGACTTCAGCTGGGGCGCGCCCGACGCAGCGCTGCACACCTTTGTCAACGAGCTCGCCTCGTCGGTCGGCACCTATCTTTACGGGCGGCGGATGTACGAGACGATGGTCTACTGGGAGACCGCGCATACGCTCCCCGACCAGCCGCAGCACGAGCTCGACTGGGCCCGGCAGTGGCAGGCGGCCGAGAAGATCGTCTACTCGCGAACCCTCGCCGAGCCGCGGAGCGCACGGACGCGGATCGAGCGGGAGTTCGACCCCGAGGCGGTGCGGCGGCTCAAGGCCGGCGCGGCCCACGATCTCACGGTCGACGGCCCGGGGCTTGCCGCGCAGGCGCTGCGGGCCGCTCTGGTCGACGAGATCCAGCTGATCGTCTGCCCGGTGGTGGTCGGTGGCGGGAAGCGCTTCTTTCCGGAAGGCGTGCGGCTGGATCTGGAGCTGCTGGAGGAGCGCCGGTTCAGCAGCGGCGTGGTCGTCCTGCGCTACGCCGTCCGTGGCTAGGCGATCGAGTTGCCGGTTTCGCGAGCGATAGCGCGGCGAGCTGTGGCGAGAAGTCACATGGCCCAAGAATATGAGAGACACGGCGTACTGCCGTGTCTCTCATTCTCCCTACGACTTGTGGTGGGGACGGCGGGATTTGAACCCGCACGCCTCGCGGCACATGATCCTAAGTCATGCGCGTCTGCCAGTTCCGCCACGTCCCCATCGGGGCGAGTATAGCATAGCAACGCGGGCGCTGGCAAGCGCAATCCTTGCCGTTGCGGCGCGCGCCGTGCTATACTGCCGCTGCGCCACCCACCCACCATGTGCTGCACTCGGGCCGCCGAGAGGGAGACTGCCTTGAAAGCTGTCGTCATGGCCGGCGGCGAAGGCACCCGCCTCAGACCGCTCACGATCAACCGCCCCAAGCCGATGGTCTCCCTGGTCGACCGGCCGGTGATTCAGCATATCATCGAGCTGCTCAAGCGCCACGGCATCACCGAGATCATTATCACCGTCCAGTACCTCGCCAACGCCATCCAGGATTACTACGGCGACGGGGCCGCCTACGGCGTCAATATCAGCTACTCCCTGGAGGATGTGCCGCTCGGCACCGCCGGCAGCGTGAAGAACGCGGAGCACCTGCTTGACGGCCCCTTCCTGGTCATCTCCGGCGACGCACTCACCGACTTCGATCTGTCGCAGATCATCGCCCACCACACCAGCACCGGCGCCATGGCCACCGTCACGCTGACCCGCGTGGCCAACCCCCTGGAGTACGGCGTCGTGATCACCGACGAGGCGGGCAATATCCGCCAGTTCCTCGAAAAGCCGAGCTGGGGCGAGGTGTTCTCCGACACGGTGAACACCGGGCTGTATGTGCTCGAGCCCGAGGTGCTCGGCTATATCGAGCGCGGCAAGAACACCGACTGGTCCAAGGATATCTTCCCGCGCATGCTCAACCGCGGCGACAAGCTCCAGGGTTACGTGGCCCACGGCTACTGGACGGACGTGGGCACGATCGAGGAGTATATGCGCGCCTGCGGTGACTACCTCGCCGGGCGGGTCAACCTGCCGCGGGTCGGCCACCACATCGGCGGCGACATCTGGGTCGACGGGGACGCCGAGATCGCCCCCGACGCCCAGCTCCACGGCCCGATCTACCTCGGCCACGGGGCCAAGATCAAGGGCGGTGTAATCGTTCACGGCCCCTCGGTGATCCGCGACTACACGATCATCGACACCGGCGCCAACATCGACCGCTCGATCATCTGGCGCAACTCCTATATCGGCGAGCGGGCCGAGCTGCGCGGCGCGATCGTGCTGCGCCAGAGCAACATCCGCTCGCGGGCCCTGTTGTTCGAGGGCGTCGTGGTCGGCGACGGGGTGCAGATCGGCGCCGGGGCCGTGATCCAGCCCAACGTCAAGATCTGGCCGAGCAAGGAGGTCGATGAGGGCGCCACCGTCACCTCCAGCATCATCTGGGGCAGCCAGGGGCGGCGGGTCCTGTTCGGCCGCTATGGGATCACCGGCCTGGTCAACATCGAGATCACCCCTGAGATGTGCGCCAAGCTCGGCGCGGCCTATGGCGCCACCCTGCCGCGCGGCTCCACCGTAACGATCAACCGCGACGCCCACTACACGCCGCGCATGCTCAAGCGGGCGATCGTGGCCGGCCTGCCCTCCGCCGGGGTGAACGTGCTGGACCTCCAGACGGTACCGATCCCGGTGGCGCGCCACTTCACCCGCCACGTCGGCGCGGCCGGCGGTGTCCACGTGCGGCTGTCGCCCTTCGACAACCGGGTGGTCGAGGTGAAGATGTTCGACGAGCTTGGCCTCGACGTGTCGAACAGCACCGAGCGCAAGATCGAAAGCACCTACTTCCGCGAAGATTTTCGGCGGGCCTACCTCGACGAGATCGGCCGCATCTCCTATGGCGAGGGCGTGGCTCAGTCCTACAGCGCGGCCTTTCTCGCCGCCCTGCACCCCGATGGCGTGGCCGCGATCGGGCGCGGCTTCCCGATCGTGGTGGACTACGCCAGCTCGTCGGCCAGCCCGATCCTGGCCGACATCCTGCGCCGTCTGCGCGCCGACAGCGTCGAGCTGAACGTCAACCTCGACGAGAACGCCGTGGTCCAGACCAACGCCCAGCTCGAGGCGGCCATGCAGCGGCTCAGCCAGATCACGCCCGTCGTCGGCGCGCGCATGGGCGTGCGCCTGGACAGCGGCGGGGAGCTGCTGTTTCTCGTCGACGACCGGGGCCAGCGCCCCCACCCCCTGCGGGCCCTCGCCGCGCTGACCGCCCTGGTGATGCAGGCCAGCTACGGCGGAACCGTGGCCGTGCCAGTCACCGCGCCCCGGGCCTTCGAGGCGATCGCGGCCCGCTACGGCGGAACGATCCTGCGCACCAAGGCCACCCTCGGCGCCCTGATGCAGAAGGCGGCTGAGCAGCCCGACATCCTGCTGCTCGGCGACGGCACCGGCCACTATATCTTCCCCGGCTTCTACCCCGTGGCCGACGGCCTATTCGCCACCGCCAAGCTGATGGAGCTGCTCGCGCGCAACAACGCCCGCCTGAGCGAGGTGATCGCCGATCTGCCGCCCTTCTTCCTGTCGCAGGCCCGCGTGCCCTGCCGCTGGGAAAGCAAGGGCAAGGTGATGCGCATCCTCAACCAGCAGTACCACGAGCGCAACGGCGAGCAGCAGATCGACGGGATCAAGATCGACCTCGGCGCCGAGTGGGTGCTCATCCTGCCCGACCCCGACGGGCCGTTCTTCCACGTCATCGCCGAAGGGTCGAGCGATGACCACGCCCGCGCCCTCGTCGAGAAGTACACCGGCCTGGTTACGGGGTTGCAGTAGCCAAACGGTTCCGCCGCAAAGCACTGGGTGAAAGGAGCCCTTGTATGGAGCAGGAACGGGTTCGGGAGCGCCGGGGCGAGGCCGACCTGGCCGGCGCGGCGGAGGAGTTTGTCGGCGGGGTGGCCCGGCTCGGCTACGGCCTGTTGTCGCTGCCGCTGGCGCTGCTCCCGCGCCAAACGCGCGCCCACGTCCACAGCGCCGTGCGCGAGCTGAGCCACGGCTTCGCCCGCCTGCCCGCCGAGTTCGCCGCGATCGCCGGGGCCGAGATCGAGCGCTGGGCCGCCGAGGGCGAGGACGGCCCCGCCCCGCCCCGCCCAGCCCCGCCCGCGCAGCGCCCCCCTGCTGCGGCTCCTGTCGCGCCAACGGCCCCCGCCCCCGTCGCGGCGGCGGTGGCCGCGCCGCCCGCCGCTGTAAGCGCCGTGGCCGAGCCGCCCCTCGCCCCGGCCGACCTGCTGCCCGAGCCCTCGCCGCTGGAAACCTCGCTGCTCAGCCAGGTCGAGGTCGTGGTGAGCAAGGAGTCGCTCAGCCCGGTCGGGATCGCCTATATCGAGTACGACCCGCCCGGCGACGATGTGGCCGGCGAGTATGTGACGATCCGCAACAGCGGCGACACCCCCGCCGAGCTGGCCGGCTGGCGCCTCAGCGACTCCGGGAGCCGCCACACCTTTGTGTTCCCGCCCTTCACCCTCGCCCCCGGGGCCGAGGTCAAGGTTTGGACAAAGGCCGGCGTGAGCGACGCGGGGAACCTGTACTGGGGCAGCACCCGCCCGATCTGGAACAACAGCGGCGACGACGGCGCCCTCGCCGACGCGAGCGGCGCCACCGTGAGCAGCTACAGCTACGGCGGCGAGGGCGGCGACCGCTAGCCACTGACGCGCGATGAACGGCGAGGGGCGCCCGGCAACCGCCGGGCGCCCCTCCTGCTATGTCGTGCGTCTCGCGGCGCCGCCCTTCGGCGGCCTACCGCGACGGGCGGACGAGGACCTGCATGAAACCATCCTGCGCGCTCACCGACTGGATCTCGATCGCGGTGTTGGTGTTCGGCACCGGCACGCTCGACCACCCGTAGTGGCCGATCGACGGATTTGGCGTAATCCAGTAGCTCTGCGTATCGTCGAAGACCTGCACCCCCGGCAGGCCGCCATAGCACTGCGGCTGGAGGTTCGCGCGAAGACAGATCACGTCGGTCTTCTCGATGCTGAAGGTCGAGTCGTACGACTGGATGCGCGGCCGCCAGGCCTTGCCGTTGTCGGGCCGGAGCAGCAGCTCGGGGTGCGCGTCGACCGGCAGAAACAGGCCTCCACAACGCCCGGCCGCGCAATAGTCGCCGACGTTGTTGTCGTCGAACGAGGTGTCGTAGTACCAGACCAGCAGGCCGTCCTGGTACGGGAAGTGGTCCGCCCACGTCTCGGTGGCGAAGTTGTACGGGCCGGTGCGCAGGGCGTCGTCGTAGCCGCGGTACTGGCGGAACTCGGCGAAGTAGGCGTTGAAGAACGACCGGGTGAGCGTGCCGCTCGTGCGCGCAAAGCCGGTGAATCCCCAGCCGCGGTCGCTCTCGGCGCCGTCGATGGGCTGACCCGAGATCGCGATCTCGTCAACCGAAAGGCCCTTCCCGACGACGTAGCCGTCCGTCCAGTAGCGGAAGCCCAGGGTCACCGTCTGGCCGGCGTAGGCTGACAGGTTGGCAGTCAGAGTAACCCAGCTCCCACCCGAGCTGCCCGTGATCCCGTTGCCGAAATTCTGGCCATTCGGGTTGGTGGTGGTCGAAAGACTCGTTGCGACGGGGGTGCCGTTCACGGTCAGGTAGGCGTAGTCCCAGTCGAGCTCGATGTCGTAGCGCACCTTGGCGCTCAGGCTGACCTTGCCGCCCGGCAGGGTGACCTGACGAGTCATCGCGTTATCAAGGTTGTTGCCCAAGCCGGAATGGTAGAAGAAGGCCCCGGCGAAGGGCGTGCCGACGTCGAAGTCGATCTTCTTATCAGGCAGCAGCACAACCAGTTGCTGGGCCTGCTTGGTGTTTGCGGTCGACGGGCCGATTTTGACCGAGGACGTCGAACCGGCCTGCACCACCTCGTAGTTGGACCAGCCGAGGAAGATCTTTTCGTAGGCGCTCATGTGGACGGGCTTGGTGCCGATCCCGTCCTCGGGCACGCCGCTGCTGCCGTACGAGCCGCTGGAGTAGAGCGTCCAGAAGCCGGTCGAGTTTTCGGCGCCGCCGGTGTTGCCGCTGGTGTCGTACAGGTCGGGCAGGCCGAGGTCGTGGCCGTACTCGTGGGCGAAGACGCCGACGCCACCATTCTCTGGCTCAACGGTGTAGTCGCCGATCCACAAGGTGCTGCTGCCGATCTGGACGCCGCCGAGCTTGTTGAAGCTCGGGCCGGTCGCGCCGATGTTGTTGTAGAAGGCGTACCAGCGGTGGCTCCAGATCGCGTCGGTGCCATAGGCCCCGCCGCCCGTCTCCTCGCCCTCGCCGGCGTGGACCGACTGGAAGTGGTCGATGTAGCCGTCCGGCTCGTTGAAGTTGCCGTCGCCGTCGTAGTCGTAGCGGTCCCAGACGTCGAAGCGGGCCAGGTATGTGTTGATCTCGGCCGGCGTCTTGCCCGCCGCGATCTGCGCGTTATACCAGGCGTTGACCGAGTCGCGGACGAATAGCCAGGTGCGGGCGCAGGTGATGTCGCCGCAGTAGTTCGAGCCGTAGTAGGCGGCGTTGTAGGGCACCTTGACCCAGTCGGTCACGTCGCCGTTGACCGTGTAGCGGTTCGCCGACAGCTCCTTGTAGAAGTTGCGCATCGAGATCACCCCGGGCGCATCGGCAAACAGCAGGTTCTCGAAGTAGGCTTTGTTGAAATCGGGCGCCCAGATCGTGGAGTTGTCCACGTTGCGGTCCGGCTGCGGGATCTGGTTGTGGAGCGGGCCCGGGGCGCCGCCGTAGGTCCGGTTGACGGCAGTACCAAACTCGCCCAGCACCGTCCAGATCGACTCCTCGCCCTGGCGGGCAAGCTCGACGTACTGGCCCCTCGCTACCTCAACAACCCTGTTATTGCCGCGGCCGACCGCCTGGCCTCGCAGAAGCTTTTCGAAGCCGACTTGGCGCAGCGCGCGCTGCCGCGCGCCAAGCGGGTGCTTCAGATCATCCTTTTTGGGCTTCGCCTCGCCCCGGCCCGGGGCCTGGCTTGGCGTGGCCGAGGGCCCAGCGAACGCCGCCGAGGACAGCAGCGTGGTGAACAGCATGAGCGCGACGAGTGCGAGCCGCAGAATGCGACGCTGGACCTGCATGGTCGATCTCCCTTTTTAGTTAGGACAGTGCTGTGAAGAATATGTACGTGGCGGAGCGTGAGTGCTACATCGGCCGTCCTTTCCGCAAATGAAGGAGGCGACGCCCACCTGCGGGCGACACCTCCCCAACCACACATCAGCGCTTCCGCGTCGTTATACCGCTTGCTAAAGAAAAAAGCATTGTTCGCTGGAGCGCGACGCTGCGCTCACTAAGAAAAAGACGACACAAAGCTTGCTCAGCTTTGCGCGACGCTGCAGCGATTCTCGGCCGGGTGGCAACGCCCAGGGGAAATATTCCCCTACCCCGCCATGTAATTCCTCCCATGGATGGGGCGGATTATAGCGAGCATTGTTAAAAATGTCAAGACAATGAGAGGATTGTAATTTCGCGCACAAAGCCTAGCCGGGCCCATCAGGAAGCCATCGGCGTCCGACCATGAGGATGAACGCACTGTTATCGTATGGACGCGGGCAGGAGATCGCCCAGGCCCTGTGCGCGGAACCTGCGCCGCCCGTCGTTCGTTGTACGTGCAGAGGATCGCACGGATCGGTCGCCGGGCCCTGGCGTGGCGCTCGCCGATCGCGTACCATACCATCCGGCACCACCCGGCGGCGCGGGCCAGCCCGCCCGGCCGCCCACCCGGCACGTTTCCGGAGCCAGCGCAATGAGCGAACTGAACCTTATTAGCACCACCCTCGGCCGCTTCGAGGTGCTTTCCGAGCTCGGCCGCGGCGGTATGGCCGTCGTCTACAAGGCCCGGCAGACGGACCTCGACCGCATCGTCGCCCTGAAGATTCTCCCCCCCGGCCTGACCCACGACCAAAGCTACGTGGCCCGCTTCCGCCAGGAAGCGCGCAGCGCGGCCCGCCTTGAGCACCCGCACATCATGCCGATCTACGAGGTCGGCGAGGCGAACGGGCTGCACTATATCGCCATGAAGTTTATCCAGGGCCGCACCCTCAAGGATCTGGTGGAGCAGGAGGGCGCCCTCAGCGTCCCCCGCGCCGCCCAGGTCCTGGCCCAGGTCGGCGAGGCCCTGGACTACGCCCACCGCCAGGGCGTCATCCACCGCGACGTCAAGCCCTCCAACGTCATGATCACCGACGAAGGCTGGGTGTACCTGACGGACTTCGGCCTGGCCCGCGGCGCGAACACGGCCACCGCCGGCCTGACGATGGCCGGCACGGTGATGGGCACGCCCGAGTATATGTCGCCGGAGCAGGCCCAGGGCTTGCCCAACGTCGGCCCCCCCACCGACATCTATGCCCTCGGCGTGATGCTGTACGAGCTGATCACCGGCACCTTCCCCTTCCAGGCCGACACCCCGATGGGCATGCTCGCCGCGCGCCTGCTCCAGGCCCCCACGCCGCCCCGCGACGTCCGGGGCGACCTGCCCCCGCCCGTCGAGGATGTGGTGATGCGCGCCCTCGCCCGCCGCCCCGAGGCCCGCTTCCCGAGCGCCGCCGCCATGGTCGCCGCCCTGCGCCAGGCCGCCGGCCTCAGCGAGGCCCAGGCCCAGCGCCCGCTCACCCCGATGGGCGGCGTTCCCGCTGTCGGGGCCACCGTTGTCGCCGGCGCGCCCGCCGCGCCACCCCCCGCCGCCACGCCGTCCCCCGCCGGCCCGCAGCGCCCTAGCCCGCTGCCGCCTCTGCCGCCCCTGCCGGCCTACGGCCAGCCCGCCACTCCCGCCTATGGCGGCCAGCCCGCGCAGCCGGCCACCCCGCCCTATGTCCAGCCCGCCGGGCCCGTCGGCCCCGCCCAGGCTGCCCGCCCCGCAAGCGTTGCCCCGGCGTGGCAGGGCGGCCTGCCCACCCAGCCCGTCGGCGGGGGCGCCGCAGCCCTGCCGCCCTTCCCGGCCGCGCCGCCCGTGCCAGCCGCGCCCCGCCGCACCGGCCTGTACATCGGCATCGGCGTGGTCGTCGCCGTGGTCCTGCTCGGGATCGTCGGTGGCCTGGCCCTGCTTGGCCGCGGCGACACCACCGCCGTCGCGACCCCGGCCGCCAGCCCCGCCGCCAGCCCCGCCGCCAGCCCTGCTCCCGCCGAGCCGGCCGTTGTCGCGGGCTCGCCGGTCGCCGTGCTCATCCACGAGGGCGACGAGCAGCTCGGCACAGCGGCCGGCCTCGACGCCGTCGCAACGGCGGCCGAGCGCGCCCTGGCGGCCGACGCCGCCGATCTCGGCGCCCTCAGCCGGCTGGCCCTTGTCAGTTACCTGCGCGCCGACTGGCCGAGCACCCAGGCTCGCGCCGAGGCCCTGGTCGCGGCCGCCGGCGACGACGCGGAGGCCGCCGCCCTCGGCCACACCCTGCGCGCCGACGCACTGCTTTCGCAGGGCAACACCGCCGCCGGCCGCAGCGCCGCGGAGCAGGCCGTGGCCGCCGACGCGGGGCTGTCGCTTGCGCTGGCCGTGCGCTCGAACGCCCTCGCCGCCGAGGCCCTCGCCGCGCAGGACACGGCGCGCATGGACGAGGCCCTTTCCACCCTGGACCAGGCGGTCGACGCGATGTCCGACGAAAGCCCATTGCTCCAGGCCCTCGCCCAGAACGCCCTGGCCTACACCTTCTCCCAGGAGTACTTCCTGAGCAGCAACAAGGACTACCTGTCCCAGAGCGAGGCCGCCTACGCCAAGGCGCAGGAGTTGGTGCCGGGCTTGGCCGTCTTCCAAACGAACCACGGCTTCCTGCTCAACGCCGACAGCCGCTACGACGAGGCCCGCGCCGCCTTCGACCAGGCCCTCCAGGCCGACCCGCGCTTCGCCTCGGCCAAGGCCGGCATCGGCTGGTCGTACTACTTCGAGGGCGACGCCGCGGCGGCCGAAGGGGCGCTTTCCGAGGCCATCGCCCTCGACGACCGCGACTACTACGCCCACTTCGGCCTCGGCCGGGTGCGCTTCGACGCCAAGGCCTACCCCGAGGCCGCCGAGGCCTTCCGCGCCGCCACCGAGCGCAATCCCCACAGCCCCGACGTGTCGGGCTGGCTCGGCGAGGCGCTGCTGTTCCAGGGCTTCAACACCACCCTCCCGAGCAAGAAGCGCGAGCTGTACAGCGCGTCCGAGGCGGCCTATCGCGCGGCCATCGCTATCGACGAGCGCCACGCCTTTGCCCTCAGCGGCCTCGGCTGGATCCTGCAGTACCAGGATCGCTACCCCGAGTCGGTGGCGGCCTTCGAGCAGGCGATCGCGGTCGACCCGAACAACGACGAGAACCACAGCGGCATGGGCTGGAGCCTCCTGCGCCAGGACAAGTTTGCCGAGGCCGAGGCCGCCTTCCGCCGCGCCGTCGAGCTCGACCCGAACAACATCGACGCCCACGATGGCCTCGGCGACTCGCTCGCCGCCCAGAACCGGATCGACGAGGCCCGCGCCGTCTACGAGGAGGCCCTGCAGCTCGCCCCCGACAACCAGAACATCAAGGACTCGCTCGCGGCGCTGGAGTAGCGCCGCCGCCATTCGCCCGGCCCCGACCACAAAGGGCACGAAGCAGCGGCCGATCAAGGCTGCGCGCGCGTGCCCTTCGTGCTATTCGTGGCTTCACCCTCGGAAAACGCTCGCGTGTGAACAAACATCGGCCACCGCGGCGGCGAAGAGGGCGTATAATAGCGCCATAGTCCTTGTCGCACTGGTGCCCCCGTGGTTGAACGCATGAGCCGACCTCTCCACCTTGTCCTGATCGGCCCGCCTGGCGCGGGGAAGAGTACGATCTCCGATATGCTCGTCGCCCGCCTGCCGCTGGCCCCGATCGCCACCGGCAAGCGCCTGCGCCGCGAGATCCGGAGTGGCACGCCCATCGGCCTGGCGATCGAGCCCCTGCTGGACCAGGGCCACTTCGCCCCCGACGAGCTGATGGACGCGCTGATGCGCCAGTGGCTGGCCGAGGTGCCCCCCGGCCAAGGCTTTATCCTCGATGGCTACCCGCGCAGCCCGCGCCAGGCCGCGGCTCTGGAAACCATGCTCGCCGAGCTGGCCCGCCCCCTCGACGCGGTGATCGCCCTGGAGCTGAGCGAGGCCGAGGCCCTGCGCCGGCTCGGCGGCCGGCGGATCTGTGTTGGCGCCGGCGATCCCTTCACCGTCCACCTAGAGGACGCCGAGGGGCTGGCTCGCTGCTACTCCCGCGGGGGGCACCTGGAGCTGCGCGACGACGACCGCCCCGAGGTGATCGCCGAGCGTATGCGCGTCTACACCCGCGAGACGGAGCCCTTGATCGCCCACTACCGCCCCACCGGCCTGCTCCATCACGTCGACGCCCACGGCACCCCGGACGCTGTTACGGCCCGCGTCGTGTCCGTTCTCGGCGGTTGACACCGCCGCGAAACCCTGCCTACAATCCTTATGGACCCCGACGACCGCGGGCCGCACCACCCGGAGCGGCACCATGAGGAGGAGCAGATGACCGCCGAGCGCGCCAATGCGTTCAACTTCTTCGGCATGCGGGCTCTGACCGGCCCCGAGCTCAAGCCCGGCGACCAGGCCCCCGACTTCGACCTGATCGACAACAAGTTCGAGCATGTGACGATGGCCGCCTTCACGGGTCGCCCGCTTGTGATCAGCGTAGTGCCCTCGCTCGACACAGGTGTCTGCACTCGCCAGACAGTGCGCTTCAACGAGGAGGCCGCCGCCCTGGCCGACCGGGCCGGCTTTGTCACCGTCAGCGCCGACCTCCCATTCGCCCAGGCCCGCTGGTGCGGCCACAACAACGCCACCCACATGCGAACCCTGTCGGACTACCGCGAGATGGCCTTCGGCCGCGCCTACGGCACGCTGGTGGGCGACTTCCGGATCGAAAGCCGCGCCGTCTTTGTCGTCGACGCCGACGGCGCCATCCGCTACGCCGAGTACGTCCCCAACGCTGGCCTCGAACCCAACTACAACGCCGCCCTGGAGGCGCTCAAGGCGGTGTTGTAGCCGCACCCCAGGCAACCACCGCGGAGGCGTAAAGTGCCGAGCGGGTTTGGGGCGAGAGGGGCCGCGAACGCCGTGGCGCTCCGATGACGGGACACCCGATCGGAGCGCCACGGCGCCGTTGCAGGGGCATATTCAGGCTTCCGGCACGCTCTGCGGGCCCTGTTGCCACAAGGGCCGATCTCGGCTACACTTGGAAGCTATGCTCGCCTATATCGCCTACCCCACCAGCCTGACCCTGCAGTCGGCCAACGCCTTGCAGACCTACACGACCCTGCGCGAGCTGCGGGCACGCCGCCCCGATACGCTGGCGCTCATCCCGCGCTGGGGCCGCGAGCCGAGCCGTTTCGCTGAGGTCGGCGCCGTTCACCTGCCGCGCCCTGCGATCGGTAAGCTGTCACGTCTGCACAAGAGCACGCTGCTGTACTACCTTGAGCACAGCGCCTTCGCCATGATGACGGCCGCCGCGCTCGCCCCGCGCCGCCGCGAGCTGGAGGCCGTGTATGTGCGCCAGGTTGTCTGCGCTGCGTGGTGGGCCGGCGTGCTCGGGCCGCGCCTCGGCGTCCCCGTGATCTATGAGGCCCACGACCTCGAGTCGCGCAACCCCTCGCGGGCCAAAGAGCCGTGGGCGGCCGGGCTGCTCCACCTGCTCGACCGCGCCGCCCTGACCCGCTCGGCCGCCGTGGTCTCGCTCACCGACGACTTCCGACGCCTGCTCGCCGCCCTCGGCTGGCGAAACCCGGGCGAGGTGTTCGTCGTGCCCGACGCCTATGACGAGCGGCTGTTCGCCCCCCAGGACAAGGCGGCGGCCCGGGCTGCCCTCGGCCTGCCTGGCGGTGCGCCGATCGTGGCCTACGCGGGGATGACATTCGCTCACCGCTGGCTCGACGGTCTGCTGGAGGCGGCGGCCCGCCTGGGCGCGGCCCACCCGGGCCTGACGCTGCTGCTGGTGGGCGGCCGCGAGGCCGAGCGGGCGGACTTGCGCCGGCGCGCGGAGGGGTTGGGGCTGCGGGCCGGGGGCGAGGAGGCCGCCGGCGTGGCCGAGGTGGTGCTGGTGGGGCCGCGGCCCCAGGCCGAGGTGGTGCGCTTTCTGGCCGCCGCCGACGCGCTGGCCATCCCCGATACGGTCACCGACGTGACGGCCTCGCCGCTGAAGCTGTTCGAGTACCTGGCCCTCGGCGCGCCGCTTGTCCTGCCGGCCATCCCGGCGCTCCACGAGATCGTGCCGCCCGCGCTGGCCTACAGCTTCCCGCGCCGCAGCCTCGACGGGCTGTGCGCCGCCTTGGCCGCCGCCCTCGGCGAAGCGGGCGCGGGCAGGCCCGAGGCGAGGCGCGCGATCGCCAGGGAGCACACCTACGGCCGGCGCGCCGAGCGGATCATCACCGTGGTCGAGCGGGTGCGGCCGGCGCGCTCGGCCGCACCCGCGCTCGCCTAGGATTGGAGCAGGGTCAGGGCGACCAGGGCGGCCAGCAGCATGAGCAGGAGCGCCCCGATCCCTGCGCCCTGATCCGCCGGCGGCGGCGGCGGCAGCATGACCATGAGCGTGGTCGGCTTGGGGGGCGGCGGCTGGAGCAGCGCCCCGAGCAGGACCAGGACGATTAGGGCGATCAGGCCGATGCCGAGCAGGGTTTCCATCGCCACACCTCCCGTCAGGCTGAAGGTGACGATGCTCCGGTCTGGTCGAGGTGGGGTGGGAGCATAGCCTATCAATATGGGTATGATAGCGGCGACGCCGCTCCTATCCCAGCATAAAGTCCACACAGGCGGCAGAGCGCAGGCGCACAAGCGCCTGAGCGCTTCCCCAGGAAATTCTCACAGCCGCCTCAGCGGGCGGCGCCTGTTGCGGATGGCGCAATGCAGAACGTCCAGATCGGCGAGGTGGGCCCGCGGCTGCTGGCGATCGACCCGCAGATCGTCCGCCCGGCCGAGCTTATGCTCGGCGAAACGTGTGACATCGGCCGTGAAACACGCTGCGATGTGATCGTCGCCCGCCGCGAGGTGTCGCGGCTCCACGCCCGGATCGTGCGCAATGGGGGCCACTTCGTGCTCAGCGACGCTGGCAGCGTGAACGGGACATATGTGAACGGCCGGCGCCTCGATGCGCCCCACACGCTCCAGAACGACGACTCGATCGGTCTCGGCAGCGGCCCCGCCGTGCTCAAGTTTATCGACCCTCACGCCACCTTTGTCCCCGACCAGTTGCGCTATGACGACCGGCTGCTGATCTTCTTCTTCCGCGGCCACGCCCTTGAGCTGACCCCGAACCAGTCCCGTCTGCTTCTGCTGCTATACCGCAACCGTGGCCGCCTCTGCACCCGCGATGACTGCGCCAACGCCGTCTGGAGCCAGCCCTACAACGCGTCGACCCATGCCGCCGCCCTTGACCAGCTCGTGACCACCCTGCGCGCCCGCCTGCGCCAGGTCGACCCGAACAGCGACCTGATCAAGACCCGGCGCGGCCTTGGGTATATGCTGGAGTAGGGCCGGGGGAAGCGCACAACAACGCCGTACCACCTTGGCTGGTGATACGGCGTTGTTGTGCTGGTCGTCCTGGCGCGCCGGTGGCGGGCTACCTCCGGACGAACGGCAGGAACAGTGGCCGGTTGGCCGTCACGGGGATCTCGAACAAGGTCGGCGCGTCGGGCGGGCCGAAGAAGACCACGCCGTGGCGCACGTCGGAGAAGGCGGCCGGGTAGGTCAGGGTCAGGGTCACGGGCTGATTGGCGGCCACGGCCCCGGGCGGCAGCCCGGACACGGTGATGTCGCTGCCCTCCAGGTTGCGGATGCGCAGCTCGTAGCGGCTGTTCGGCGGCGACACATAGCCGTTGACGATCACGCGGTACTCGCCGGCCTCCGGCAGCCGCACCGTAATCCGCTCGCTCGCCGTCGCCCCGGCCGACTGGTCGACGGTGACAAAGCTGTTGCCCTCCTTGCGCTGCAGGTAGATGTCGAGGTCGTAGCCGGGGATGTTCGTCACCGGCTCCAGGCTGATGTCCAGCAGGCCGCTGCGCTCAACCGTGATCGGGTAGATCTTGTTGCCGTTAGGGTCCCCGAGGTTGCCCGGGGCCTGGCCGACTGTGTCGCGGACCAGCTGGTCGGCCCTGAGGCCGTAGGCCTGGGCAACCAGTCGGGCCATGGGGAGCGAGCTGGTGAACTGGACGGTGGCGGTGTTCTGGCGCTGGTTGCTGTAGCTGTTCACCGCCTGCGGCAGCAGCCGGGCGGCGCCGACGCGCAGGGTATACGGCTCGCCGTCGGGGCTCTTGCCGGCGTTCAGCACATTCTGCAGGCCGATCATGTGCAGGCCGGGCTGGGCGGGTGCCGCTAGCCACTCGCTCGCCGCGCCGCTCGTGGTCTGGAAGCTGTAGGCCGACCCTGGCGTCTCGCTGTTGCCGTCGGAGTCGTGCAGGGTGCTGCGGCTGCGGGCGGACAGGGCCAGGTCGTACGGGCCGAAGATCGCCGTGGCGGCCGGGAACAGCCCGAGCCCGACGGTGGTGCGCGCCCGCGGCGCGAACAGGTTGATGTCGATGTCGCTGGGCGTGTTGGCCCAGGTGGTGTTCATCACCAGCCGGGTGCCCGGCGCCGGATCCCCGCGCACGTCGAGGTAGAAGTTGCGCCAGTCGCCCTGGTTGCCCGCGCCGTTGCCGCGCCAGTCGTAGAGGCCGAACACCCGCCCGATGTCGAAGGGGGTGTTCCCCGCCGGCGTGCCGCCGAACTGCAGCACACTGCGCAGGTTGCTCGTCGCGGCGACGTTGACGGCCACGGGCAGGGCCGTGGTGTGGTCGGGGAAGTGGCTCGCGGCGGGCGCGACGTCGAGGCGGGCCGTAAGCGCCGGGCTGCCGCCGGCGAGGCCGAGCGCGTAGATCGTGGTGTTGCCGGTGATGGTCAGCGGCACGGGCCCGAGCACGGGCGGCGCGCTGCTGCTGCTCCCGCTCGGGCGCACGGCGATCGTGTGCTGGCCGGCGGCGAGCTGCCGCGGCACCGTGACCTCGCGGTACTCGACCGAGCGCAGCACTAGCTGGTCGTCGACGTAGATGTCGACCGGGCCGGCGTTGGGCGACAGGTGGCCGACGCGGAGGCGGGCCTGGCCCGCCGGGGGCGCGAAGTTGCCGTCCACGATCGGCTGGAGCGTGGCCCCCTCCGTCTTCGCCACCGCGGCGATCGTGTACTCCGTGCCGGCCGCGAGCAGGAGGCGCTCGTCGATCAGGCCCGGGCTGTCGGCGGCGCTGCCGGCGGCACGGACCTCGAAGCGGTGGATGCCCGGGGCGATGTCGCGGTAGCTGGTGGCGAGCAGGTTGTTGAACGGCACATCGCTGAGCACTCTGGCCCCATCGATGTACACGTCGACGTTGCCCACCCCGGCGGCGGCGTGGAGCACGCGCACCCCGGCGTTGCTGTTGCCGCTGCTGCTCGAAACCCGGATCGCGCCCTCGTAGAAGCCATAGGCCGCGCTCGGCGGGATCGCGGCGGTGGCGACGACTGAGGCGCTGGCGCCCGCTGCTAGAGTCAGGCTGGTCTGGCTGAGCGTGATCAGCGACCAGGGGCGGTGTTCGTAGAAGGTGGCCTTCAAGCGCAGCGTGTCCGTGGGGACGGCGTTGTTCGCCGGGCGGACGCGGTGGATGAGCCCGAGATACAGCCCGTCGCCGGCGCGCTCGAGGGGGCGGCCGACGCGCAGATCCTGGGTGTTCCCGCTGAGGGCGCCCTCGGCCAGGGCGTTCAACTCGAGCGAGGTGCCCGGGTCCGGCTCCGTCGCGAGGGGTGGGGTGGCGGGCTGGTCGAGCTCGCCGTTGTTCACCGCGCCGTTGCCGTTCGTGTCGGTCCAGAGCGTCCCGTCGCCATCACGGTCGGTCCAGGCGAGGGCGCGCAGGTACCAGGCGTTGCTGCCGCGGTTGCCGCACCCAGTGTGGGGCGAGCGCGGGTCCTCGCGGCAGAAGCTGCTGAAGGGCTGGGCCAGCTGCACGCGCAGCATATCCGTCCCGGCGGGGATGGCGAGCTGGTCGGGGCCGATCAGGTAGTCCGGCCGGCGGAAGCTGTACGGACTTTCGTCGGCCAGGCGCGTGGTGACGGTGAAGGCGCGCGAGCCGGTGGCGACGAGCTGTTCCGCGGCGAGGTTGAGGGTGACGGGGTGCGGCGACGGGTTGGTAAAGGTGTAGGTGCGGGTGTAGGTTTGCCCCGGGCGCACGACGTTGGGGAACTGGAGGTAGCTCGTGCCCCGGTAGTCGCCCACCTGCCACTCGGCCCCGGCCACCGAGGCGCCGTAGAGCCCGCCGGCGAGGGCGGTGGCGTACTGGGCGTCGACCAGGCCCGCGCCCTGGACGACGGGGTCCTGGCCGGTGTCGCGAGCCCCGGCCAGCATCAGGTCGCGGGCGACGTTCCAGCCCGGGAACTGGCCGGTGCGGGCCTTGAAGGCCTGGAAGACGAGGGCGGCCACGGCCGAGGCCTGCGGGCCGGACTGGCTGGTGCCGCCGAACTGCTCCCAGGCCGCGTTGCCGTCGTACTCGCCGGCCGGGTTCGCGGTGAGCAGCAGGGGCACCGCGCCGGCGGCGCTGCTGCCGACCGCCGTCACACCGACGGCGACGCGGCCGTACAGGTCGGGGCCGCGCGAGGTGAACGAGGACGGGTCGCCCTGGGTGATCTGCTCGACGCCGCCGATGATCGAGGTGATGTCGTCGGTGCCGTACTGAGTGCCGGCGCCCACGGCGAGCACCGAGCCCGACTCGGGGCCGACGCCGGTGGTGGTGTTGCCCTGGCCGCCGTTGCCCCCTGAGACGACGAACAGCGTGCGCGGCGCGATCACCTGGTTTGGCAGGCCGAGGCCGGGGCGCGGCGGAATCATGTTGAGCGTCGTGGCGCTGGTATTGAGCAGCTCCAGGCTTGTGGCCTGCCCCATGTAGCCCCAGGAGTTGTTGATCACCTGGGCGTCATCGCCGGAGTTGGGCACGCCGTCATAGCCGATCGTGGCCGCGAGCCACTGGTTGGGCAGCCCGAGGTCGCGCAGGCCGAAGATCCGCGCCCCCGGGGCCAGGCCGCGCACCACCCCGCCGACCACACTGTCGCCGTCGGTGATCTGGCTGAACGGCGGGGTGTTGACGCCCTGGCCGTAGCGGCTGTTGATCACGCCCTGGCCGACGATCTGCGACGCTACCCCCGTGCCATGGCTGCCGCCGTTGTAGTCGCCGAAGAAGGCAACCAGGCTGCCGGCGGCGGGCGGCTCGATCGCGTTGGCCGGGTCCATCGCGCCGTCCAGGTCCCACAGCCAGCCGAGAATCGGGATCTGGTTGGTGCCGTCGGCGATGAAGTAGATCAGGCCGCCGGACAGGTCGGCCAGGCCATCGCGGTTCAGGTCCTTGATCACGGTCGGGTCGCGGCCGGGGCCGAGGCGGGCCGGGCGCACCCCGCGAAAGTCGTAGGTGGCAGCCAGGAAGCCTTCGTCGTCGATCTTGCCGAGGTCGACATACACTGTGTCGTAAGTGCCCGCGGTGGCCTCGTCGGCGACGAGGAACAAGGCCGGGACGACGTACTGCTGGCCGCCGATCTCCTCCAGGCGCCAGAGCAGCGAGTCGGGGTGGCCGCCGTAGTGGAAGACGCCCGACTTGCTGGTGTTGTTGAACTGGATGGTTCGGCTGATCGTGGTTGACTCGAAGTTGGGGTAGGTGAAGACCGGCACGGCGATCGTGGCGCTGCCGTTGGTGCCGGCGGCCACGGTCGTGCGGAAGGTGCGCGAGCTGTCGGCGTAGTTGGTGTCCTCAGGGTCGCCGCCGCTGAGCACATAGCTGATCGCCGACTCGTCGTCGTACATCAGCGGAAATCCGTAGTAGGGCGAGCTCGGCTTGGGGTCGCGGGCAAAGGTGCCGTGGAGGTCGGGGTGGCCGAAGTCGACCCCGCTGTCCTCGACGCCGACGATCACGCCCGAGCCGTCGTAGCCGTTGGCGTTGGCCTGGGCCACGCCGAGCGACTGGCGCGCGTACCACAGCTCGGGGCGGGGGCCCGGCGCCGCCCGGGGCTGCTCGCGCCGGGGCCGCTCGAAGCCGTCCGGCGAGGGGCGATCGCCGCGCGGGAGCACCCGGAGCACGCCGGGCAGCGACGCGAGCTTGACCAGCCGGTCGGCGCGGACGACGGCTGCGGCGACGCCCTGGTCGGCGAGGGTCGCGGCGGCTCGCCAGCGCTCGGCCACGGCGCCGAGGTCTGCCCCCGGCGCGACCAGCACCCGCACGATGACGTTCGTGGTGGCGCCGCTCGCGGCGAGAGCGGCCAGCTCGGGGCTGAGCCGGGCGCGGGCGGCGTCCTCGGCGCTGGACACGACTGCCGGGCCGGCGGGGGCTTGGCGGGCGGGGGTGGCGCGGAGGGTGCCGTGGGGGATGCTGCCGAGCACGAGCAGGGCTATGGTCAGGAGGCAGACGATCGGACGGCGCATAGGGGCCTCAACTCCATAGGCGCGGAGGAGACGATCGCGGCGTCGGGGCGCGCGGGGGCGCAGGGCGCGGGACTGGCGATCGTTCCAGTAGGTGAGCGGGGCAATTGTAGCACGTGCCGGCTACTGGTGGGCCCGCCACAGGTTGATCCGCCCGTCGTGAGTTCCGGCGGCGAGGAGGCGGCCGTCGGGGCTGAAGGCGATGCTGGCGACGCCGGCGCTGTGGTCGAGCGAGATCGGCAGGGCGGCGCCGTCGCTGAGGCGCCAGAAGCGGGCGCTGCGGTCCTCGCTGGCCGTCGCCAGGAGGCTGCTGTCGGGGCTGAAGGCGAGGCTGCGCACCGGCCCGGTGTGCCCCTGCAACGATTCGATGGGCACCCGGTCGCTCATGCGCCAGACCCGCACCAGGGTGTGGCTGCTGGCGGCGAGGTGCTGGCTGTCGGGGCTGAAGGCGACGCAGTAGATGAAGTTGGCGAAGCCGGCGAGCGTCCCCTCGGCGTTCAGGTCGGCGCTGCGCCACAGGTAGACGGCGCCGTCGTAGCAGCCGGCGGCGAGCGTGGTGCCGTCGGGGCTGAAGCGGAGGCTTTGCACGAAGGGGCAGGGCAAGGCGCCGATCGGCTCAAGCTTGTCGCCGTCGACCATAAAGATGTTGATCGCGCTGCCCCAGCCGCCCGCCGCGAGCATGCTCCCGTCGGGGCTGAAGCAGATGCTTTCGATCTGGCAGGCCGGGAGGCGCACCGCCCGGCGCAGCACGCCGTCCTCGACTGACCAGAGGCGCACCGTCTCGTCGTCGCTGGCCGTGGCGATGATGCTGCCGCGGGGGCTGAAGGCCAGCGAGCGCACCCCGCTGGTGTGGCCGCGCAGGGTGGCGATCTGGGCGCCCTCGGGCAGCCGCCAGAGGCCGGCGGTGTGGTCGTCGTAGCCGGCGGCCAGCTCGGCGCCGCCCGGGCTGAAGGCGACGGCGCGAATCGCGCTGCCCGCGACCATCCGGCGCACGAGCGTCCCAACGGGGAGGTCGTCGGGGACGAGCGGGGTGGCGGCCCCAGGCCCGGCGGACGGGGTGATCGCCCCCGAGGCGGTGATACGGCCGCCGGCGGAGGGCCCGGCGGGGAGGGGCGACCCCGCCGGCCGAGCGGTCGACCCCTGGGCGGGAGGGAGCGGCTGGCCGCGAAGGTGGGCCAGCTCCTCGCGCATCTCGCGGGCGGTGCGCGGGCGGTTGTCGATCAGCACGGCCAGGCCGCGCTCGATCAGCGCGGCGACCCCTTGGGGGACGTGGGGCGCCAGGTCGCGGATGGGGCGCAGCGAGTCCGGCTGGGCGTTGAGCAGCCGGGCCATGCGGCCCATCGCGTCGACGGGGAGGGTGCCTGTGAGCATGTGGTAGAGCGTGGCCGCGAGCGAGTACAGGTCGCTGCGCGGGTCGGGCTCCGCGTCGCGCATCTGCTCGAAGGGGGCGTAGGGCGGGGTGAAGCCGTACACTTTGCGCTCGCCGCGGCTTTCCGGCGTGGTCGGCTCATCGCTCTCGGGCAGGGCGGTCAGCACGGTCACGCCGCCGCGCGACAGGCCGAAGTCGAGCAGGATGATGTCGTGGGTCGGCGACAGCTTGAGGTTTTTGGGCTTGATGTCGCGGTGGATCACCGGCGAAGGCCGGGAATGGAGGTAGTGGAGCACGTCGAGCAGCTGGTCGGCCCAGCGCAGGACGATCGGCAGGGCCTGGGGGGAGGCGAAGCGCTTGCCGAGGCGCGCGAGCTGGGCGCCAAGGTCCTCGCCGCCAATATACTCCATCACCAGGAACTGGCCGTTGCCCTCGGCGAAGTGGTCGATCACCCGCGGGAGAGCCTGGTGGCGCAGGCGGGCCAGGGTCTGGGCTTCGCGCTCGAAGGCCCGCCGGTAGGCGTCGTCGCTGAACAGGGTTTCCTTGAGCGCGACGTCGTTGCGCAGCCGCAGGTCACGCGCGTGGTAGACCGCGCCCATGCCGCCCTTGCCGATCTGGGCCACGATACGGTAGCGGTCTTGCAGAACTGTGCCGGGCGCGAGCATCGAGGTCGTATGCTTTCTCTGGTGTGGCGGACACCATCTGCCGCAGGCCGCTGCCGGAGCGACGTGCCCCATCTGCGAGTGTACCGACGAATTATAGCAAATTCATACCCGTGGCGCAGCAGGGCTACGGAGAATGGTCGTACCTCCGCGATGAGATATGCGGGCGCGGCCGGGCAGCGGCTCACGGGGCGGGCTCCTCGCCGAAGTTCTCGGCGGCGAGCTGGCGCAGGGCGGCTACGGCGCCGTCGGCGTCGTCGCCCTCGGCCCGCACGGATACGCGCTGGCCAGCCTTCGCGGCGAGCTTGAGCACGTCGGTCATGCTTTTGCCGTTCGCCTCGGGCTGGCCCTCGCGGTCGAGGTTGCGGACACGCACGCTGCTCTTGAAGGTGGCGGCCAGCTTGACGAACTTGGTCGCCGGCCGCAGATGGAGCCCGTCCTTGTTCGTCAGGGTGAAGGTGGCTTCGGCGCCGGCCGCGGACGCGGGCGCGGCCTGCGATGGGGGGGCGGCGGGGGCGGGCGCGGCGGGGACAGGCGCGATCCCCTTGGCCTCCAGGGCGCGCTCGGCGGTGGCGGCGAGCTCCTGGAGCGTGATGCCGGGCCGGGAGGCTTCGGCGGCGGCCACCAGGGCGCCCTCCACCAGGGGGGCGGCACTGATCAGGTGGGGGACGCCACTGAGCTCTAGGGCCATCTCGGCGCTCATCACTGCGCTGCCCATATCCACCAGCACGAGCACGGACTCGACGGGGCCGAGGCCGGCCAGGGCGGCCGCGATCTGGTCGGTCGAGGTGCCCAGGTCGCCCTCGATCGTGCCGCCGGCCGCGCCAATCGGCACCTGCCCCTTCGCCATCTGGTCGGCCAGGCTCTTGACGCCGCGGGCGATCTCGGCGCTGTGGGAGATGATCAGGATCCCGATCATGAGGACGGCTCCTGGGCAATCGGCGGTGGTCAGCTGACTCCGTAGGCTTCGGCGAGGATCTCGATCGGGTGGCGGGAAGACGTGCCGCTGCCGTGGCTGATCTGCCAGCGGCACGTTTCGCTGTCGCACAGGGCCTCGGGTGCGCCAGACTCGCGCACGAAGCGGAACAGATCCGCGCCGACGTCCATCGCGATCTGGTACTTCTCCTTCTTCAGCCCGTAGGTGCCGGCGATGCCACAGCAGGCGGCGTGGCTTTCGTCCAGCCGCAGGCCGGGGATGAGGCCCAGCACGTCGAGCACCGGCCGGCCGACCCGGTGGGCCCGCAGCTGGCAGGGCGGGTGGTAGGGCAGCTCCCGGTCGATCGGGCGGAAGTCCGTGTCGAGCTGGCCCGCCTCGGCTAGGCCGCGCAGAAACTCGAAGATGTCGTAGGTGCCGGCGGCCACGTCGCGCACATCGGCGCTGGCGAGGCCGAGCAGCTCGGGGGCCTCCTCCTTCAAGGTCAGCGTGCAGCTCGTGCTGGTGCCGACGACGGGGACGCCCGCGCGCACATAAGGCAGCAGGTAGCGCACGTTCGCCTCGTGGAGCTCACGCGCCGCCGCGAAGTCGCCGTTGGAAAGCAGCGGCAGGCCGCAGCAGTTCTGCCTGGCCAGGATCACCTCGAAGCCGTTGCGCTCCAGCACGGCCACGGCGGCCTTGCCCACCCGCGGCTCGTAATAGTTGGTGCTGCAGCCGTGGAAGTAGACCACCTGGCGCGCCGCGCCCTTCGCCGCGCGCTGGGCCTGGGCCCCGCCGCGCCGGAGCCAGCCGCGAGTGCGGAACCAGCCGCGGAAGCTGTAGGCACTGGCCTTGGGGAGCGGGGCGTCGCGGTGGAGGCCGAGCAGGGCGTCGGCCAGCCAGCGCGCCGGCTTGAAGCCGAGGCCGAAGTTGACCAGGGGCGCCTGTGGGCCGCAGCTCAGCCGGCCCACCAGGCCCGCGCGGGCGATCAGGCGGTTGCGCAGCGGCATACCCCGCTCCGCGACGATGTCGGCGCGCGCGCGCGCGTTCAGCTCCGCGATCCGCACCCCCGTGGGGCAGACCTGGTTGCAGATCCGGCAGCCCGAGCAGTAGTCGACCGAGTCGTCGGGCACGGGCTGGCCGGGCATGCGGAAGCGCTGGGCCTGCGGGCCGACGTACTTCGGGCCGGGGAACTTGTCGGTCACCGCGGCCACCGGGCAGGCCGAGGTGCACACGTTGCACTTGATGCAGTGGTCGAGCGACTGCGACAGCGAAAGCTCGATGTGGTCCATAGTGAGTGCATCGTGCAACGGGCACCGCGCCCGGCCAGAGCTATCCCCGACCCTGCGCGCTGCGCCGTTGGCACGCTAAAGCTGGCCCGCGAGCCAGCCGGTTGCGATCGCCGCCCCCTCCAGGCACCCTTCGCGGATCGGGTCATAGCCGGCGATCGCGCCGCCGGCCACCGCGACATTCTCGTACACGACGCGCCCGGCTGCGTCGAGGGGGCGCAACCGCTCGTCGACGGCCACGCCGGCCTTGAAGACGGGGTGGCCGGCCTCGTCGAGGAAGCGCGGGGCGAGCCAATCGCCGCGGCCGGCGGGGGCGCGCACCGGCAGGCCGAGGGCTGTCTCCTGGAGCAGGCCGGCGTGGTCGGCCCGCAGGCCGCCGCCGGCGATCCCGCCCGTTGCCAGCACGAAGCGCCCGGCCTGATGGCGCTGCTCGCGCGCCGCCGCCTCGCTGAACACCGCCGTGAGCCGGCCGCCCGCGCTCTCGCCGCGCAGGACGAACGAGCCGGTCTGGATGCGGCCGCCGGCCGCCTCGAAGTGGGCGGCGAGCAGGGTGTACAGCCGCGTCCCCGGCACCGAGGTCGGCAGGGTCGGGATCTCGAAGACCAGGGCGCCGCAGGCCTGCTGGAGGTCGTGGACGGCCTCCAGGGCGTGGGCCGTGCCCAGGATGGCGGGCAGCGCCACGCGGGCGTAGCCGCCCCGCCGGACGTGCGCGGCGAGCTCCTTGCCGACGGCGGCGCGAAACTCGGGGCGCTCGAACAGGCGGGCGAAGATCATGGGGCCGAACTCGCGCCGGCGCTCGGCGGGCGGGAGCGGGATGTAGGCCGGGTCGGCGGGGAGGCCCTGGGCCCGCAGGTTGCTGGCGATCAGCGGCGGGAAAAAGTCGCGCAGCTCGTGGAAGCTGGCCACCAGGGTCGGCCGGCCGTCGGCGAGCAGGCGGCTGTCGCCCGCCGCCATCGTCGCCGGTACCAGGCAGGTGGGGCGCATGGCGCCGGCGGCGGTGGGCAGCAGGACGTTGCGGCGCAGGCTGCCGGCGAGGGGGTAGCCGCCGTCGGCGCAGACCGCCCGCAGCTTGGCCAGGCCCGCCTCGATCGTCGCCGGCCCAGCGATCCGGTATGGGTGCCCGTCGGGGAGGGCCGCGGCCGCGGCCACGAGGTCGCCCTCGGCGTCAAGCAGGTCGACGCAGCCGGGCGCCCAGTGGGTGGCGCCGTGGCCCTTGGCGAGCAGGAGCACCCGCTCGCCGCGCTCGGCCCGGCCGATCGCCGCCATCAGCCCCGCGAGCCCCGCGCCGATCACAATCGTGTCGTAGTTCATAGCACTGCCTGTCCGGCCTGTCTGAGCGGAGCGCTGGTGCGCGGCGCTACGCCTTCACGTACTCCGTCTGCACCGCAGGGTGGTCCGTGACGAGGCCGCCGCCCTGCTCCGCGATCGGGCGGAGGCGCTGGACGCCCATCACGCCCACATAGATCAGCTCGTCGAGGCGGGCCTGGCGCAGCTGGTCGCCGTAGAGCACCGGCGCGATCCCCTTCCAGCGCTCCTGGAGGAAGTGGAGCAGCGCGGCGTTGGTGTGCTCGCCGGTCAGCCCGTCGCCTTCGCGCTGCTCGAACAGCAGCGCGGCGGTGCGGTAGATGCACCAGCCGCCCTGGCAGGGGCCCATCCCCATGCGCACATCGCGGCGGATGTCGTCGAGGTTCTTGGCGCCGCTGTCGATCGCGGCCTGCATGCGCTCCCTGCTCACCAGCTCGCACTCGCAGATCAGGTCGCCGTAGGCATGCTCCGCCTCCACGGCGGCCAGGGGCTTGCCGAGCCAGTAAAGCGCCGTGTCGCGCCCGGGCGGCTTGCCGGGGCCGGCCCCGGCGGTGCCGTGGCCCGCCGCACCCACGGGCGCCAGGCTGTGGGCGCGGTGCTCAAAGCTCGGCACCGGCAGGATCTCATCGGCGGTGCGGCAGGGGCGGGCGTTGCCGAGGCGGTGGGCCACCTCGTTCACCGCCTCCTCGGCCATGAGCCGGTAGGTCGTCCACTTGCCGCCGACGATCGAGAAGATCCCCGCGACGCCGTCCCGCTGCTCGTGGTCCAGCAGCTTGAAGGTGCGCGGGATGTCGCGGTCGTTGGTGACGTCCTTGTCCTTGTAGAGCGGGCGGACGCCGGCCCAGGCCCGCAGGGCCCGGTACTGCTTGAAGCCCGGCACCAGCTTCTCGCCCTCGTCCAGCATGAACTGGACCTCGTCGGGCTCGATCCCGTACACGTCCGGGTCGGGCACGTGGACGTCGGTGGTCCCGATCACGGCCACCGTGTGGATCGGCACGATGATGTCGCCGTCGGCGGGCAGCTTGCAGCGGTTGACCACCGTGTTGACCATGCGGTGGCTCATGGCGACCATCGTCCCCTTGCCGGGCACGACCGTCACCGTGACGCCGGCCAGGGCCGCGATCTTGCCCGCCCAGGCGCCGGCGGCGTTGAGCACCACCGCGCAGCCGATCCGGATCCGCTCGCCCGTCCGCAAGTCCTCGACCACCGCGCCCACCACCCGGTCGCCCTCGCGCAGAACGTCCACGACGCTGTGGTAGGTGCGGATGTCGGCGCCGTAGTTGCGGGCGGCGAGGGCCACGGTGTGGGCGGCGAGAAACGAGTCGGCGGAGCCGTCGGGCACCTCGAAGACGCGCGAGATGCGCGGGTTGAGGGCCGGCTCGCGCCGCAGCATCTCGGCGACGGTGATCTCCTGCACGGGAACGCCCGTCTTGTGGCAGTTCGCCACGAACAGGTCGCCGTAGCCAGGGTCGTCCCAGGGGGTGATCACAAAAAAGCCGGAGGTGTTCTCCAAGCAGTGGGGCATGATCCTGCGCAGGGTGGCGTTCTCGCGGGCGCACTCGCTGGCCGACTGCTGGTCCTTGGTGACGTAGCGGCCGCCGGAGTGGAGCAGCCCGTGGTAGCGCCCCGTCGTCCCGTGGGTCAAGTCGCCCTTCTCCACCAGCACGCAGCCGATCCCGCGCATCGCCAGATCGAGGGCGCACCCGATCCCGGTCGCCCCGCCCCCGATCACCAGCACATCGGTCGTGAGTGATTGCATACTGCCTCATCTCGCTCGCTGCGCCCGCCCGGGAACTCGCTCGCTGCGCTCGCTGGGAAGAAGGGGGACAAGGGGAGCGATCACGCTGGACAGGGGGACGTTCCGCCTTCACGTCCCCTGTCCCCTTGTCCCCTTCTCCCCCTGTCCCCTACTCCACCCAGTCGAAGGTGCGGGTCACCGCCTTCTTCCAGCCGTTGTAGAGCGTTTCGCGCTGGTCATCGCCCATCTTCGGCTCCCAGCGCTTGTCCATGCCCCAGTTGGCGACCATCTCGTCGGTGTTGCTCCAGTAGCCCACCGCGAGGCCGGCGGCGTAGGCGGCGCCGAGCGCCGTCGTCTCGGCGACCTTGGGGCGGACCACCGGCACGCCGAGGATGTCGGCCTGGAACTGCATGAGCAGGTCGTTGTAGACCATGCCGCCGTCGACCTTGAGCTCGGTCAGGGTGACGCCGGAGTCCTTCTCCATCGCGTCGAGGACGTCGCGGGTCTGGTAGGCGGTGCTTTCCAGGGCGGCGCGGGCGATGTGGGCCTTGGTGATGTAGCGGGTCAGGCCGACCATCACGCCGCGGGCATCGGAGCGCCAGTAGGGCGCGAACAGGCCGGAGAAGGCCGGCACGATATACATGCCGCCGTTGTCCTGCACCGTGCGGGCCAGGTTCTCGACGTCGGGTGCAGTGTTGATCATGGTCAGGTTATCGCGCAGCCATTGGACGAGCGAGCCGGTGACGGCGATCGAGCCCTCAAGCGCCCAGACTGTCTCGTTGTCGCCGAACTTGTAGGCTGGTGTGGTGAGCAGGCCGCTCTGGGAGTGGACCAGCTTGGTGCTGGTGTTGATCAGCATGAAGTTGCCGGTGCCGTAGGTGTTCTTGGCCTCGCCGGCCTTGTAGCAGGCCTGGCCCACCGTGGCCGCCTGCTGGTCGCCGAGGATGCCGGCCAGGGGCACACCGCCCAGCACGCCGCGGCACTCGCCATACACCTGGGAGCTGGGGCGGATCTCGGGGAGCATCGAGCGCGGGATGCCCATGACTCCCATGATCTCCTCGTCCCAGTCCAGCGTCTCCATGTTCATCAGCATGGTGCGCGAGGCGTTGGACACATCGGTGATGTGCAGGCCGCCGTCGGTGCCGCCGGTCAGGTTCCAGGCCACCCATGTGTCGATGTTGCCGAAGGCCAGGTCGCCGGCCTCGGCCGCGGCGCGGGCGCCGTCCACGTTGTCGAGGATCCAGCGGATCTTCGGGCCGGAGAAGTAGGTCGCGAGCGGCAGGCCGACCTTGGCCCGGAAGCGGTCCTGGCCGCCGTCCTTGGCGAACTGGTTCACCAGCTGGTCGGTGCGGGTGTCCTGCCAGACGATCGCGTTATAGACCGGCTTGCCGGTCTTGCGGTTCCAGACGACGGCCGTCTCGCGCTGGTTGGTGATCCCGACGGCGGCGAGGTCGCTCGGAGCCGCGCCGGCCTTCTCCAGCGCGCCCTGGACGACGCCCTGGGTGCGCTGCCAGATCTCGTCCGGGTCGTGCTCGACCCAGCCGGGCTTAGGGAAGATCTGCTGGTGCTCGCGCTGGTCGACGCTGACCACCTTGCCGTCTTTGGTAAAGATCATGCAGCGGGTGCTGGTGGTGCCCTGGTCGATCGCGGCAACGTACTTCGCCATGGTACAGACTCCTTTGTCTTAGATTCCCTCGACGACTTCGAGCAGCGCCTGGGCCATGAGATAGGCCGAGGTGGCGCCCGGATCCTGGTGGCCGACGCTGCGGTCGCCCAGGTAGGAAGCGCGGCCCTTGGTGGCGAGCATGGGGATGGTCGCCTGCATGCCCGCCTCGCAGGCGGCGACGCCCGCGCGTAGGGCCGCCAGCGGCTCGTCGCCGGCGGCCAGGGCGGCCCTGAGCGCGTCGACGCCGGGGCCGATCGCGTCGATCATGGTTTTTTCGCCGCGGTTGGACTTGCCGCGGGTCTGGATGCCCTCGAGCGCGGCCTCAAGGGCGGCGAGCAGGTCCTGGGGGCTGAGAACCGTCTTGTCGCCGGCGGCCATGCCCGCGCGCAGAAAGGCCGTGCCGTACAGCGGCCCGCTCGCCCCGCCGACGGTGGAGACGAGAGTAGTGCCGACCGTCTTGAGGATGGTGCCGATGTCTTTGTCGGCGACGGCGGGCAGCTTGGTGAGCACGGTGCTGAAGCCGCGGTCGAGGTTCACGCCGTGGTCGGCGTCGCCGATGGCGGAGTCGAGCTGGGTCAGGTAGTCGCGCTGCTCCTTGACCTTGGCCGCCACCCGCTCGACAAACGTGATCACGTGCTCCGCTGTGATTTGCATGGTCGTACTCTTCTTGGGCGGAGGGGGCAGGGAGGGCCTGGCCCTCCCTGCGTGGCCGCCTGACTACCGGCCCCAGCGCAGCGCCGGCGTGTGGACGGGCGCGTCCCACAGGCGGGAAAGCTCGTCGTCGAGCTTGACCAGGGTGAACGAGCAGCCGGCCATCTCCAGCGAGGTGATGTAGCTGCCGATCAGGCTCCGGCCGATCGTGATCCCGCGGCCCTTGAGGATCTTGGCCAGCTCGTTGTACATCAGGTACAGCTCGATCTGCGGCGTGCCGCCCATGCCGTTGACAAAGGCGAGCACGCTGTCGCCGCTGGAGAAGGGCAGATCCTCCAGGATGGGGGTGGCGAGCAGCTCGGCAACCTCGCTGGCCTGGGCGATCTTCTGGCGCCGCCGGCCGGGCTCGCCGTGGATGCCGATCCCGATCTCCATCTCGTCCTCGGGGAGGTCGAAGGTCGGCTTGCCGGCGTGGGGCACGGTGCAGGAGGTGAGGGCCATGCCCATGCTGCGGCCCTGGGCGTTCACCTTCTCGGCCACCCGCTTGACCTCGGCCAGGTCGGCGCCGGCCTCGGCCGCCGCCCCGACGATCTTTTCGAGCAGCACCGTCACGCCCACGCCGCGCCGGCCGGCCGTGTACAGGCTGTCCTTCACCGCCACGTCGTCGTTCGTGACCACGCTGACCACCTCGACGCCCTCGGCGGCGGCCAGCTCGGCGGCGATCTCGAAGTTCATCACGTCGCCGGTGTAGTTCTTGACGATGTGCAGCACGCCCTTGCCGCCGTTCACCGCCTTGGTGGCGGCGAGCATCTGGTCGGGGACGGGCGAGGTGAAGACGGCGCCGGGGCAGGCGGCGTCGAGCATGCCATGGCCGACAAAGCCGCCGTGCATCGGCTCGTGGCCCGAGCCGCCGCCCGAGATCACGCCGACCTTGCCGCTGATCGGGCCGTCGGCGCGGACAATGTAGTCCGGGTCATAGTGGACGGCGATCAGGTCGGGGTGGGCGAGGGCCATGCCCTCCAGCGCCTCCTTGACCACGTTCTCGGGGGCGTTGATCAGCTTCTTCACCGGGCAACCTCCGTTGGTTCAGGCTTGCGGGCCGGTTACACGAGGGCGTTGAAGAGCAGCAGGCCGATGATCGCGCCGATGATCGGGCCGACCACCGGGATCCACGAGTAGGACCAGTCGCTGTCGCCCTTGCCGGGGATAGGCAGGATGGCGTGGGCGATGCGCGGGCCGAGGTCACGGGCCGGGTTGAGGGCGTAGCCCGTGGGGCCGCCGAGCGACAGGCCGAGGGCCCAGATCAGCGCGCCGACGAGGTACGGCCCGAGGCCGCCCGGCAGGCTGTCGCCGGAGGCGGCGAAGATGCAGTTGACAATGAACACCAGCGCAAAGGTCCCGATGATCTCGGTGCCCAGGTTGGCGCCAGTGTTGCGGATGGCCGGCCCGGTGCTGAAGACCGCCAGCTTGAGGCCAGGGTCGCGGGTTTCGCTCCAATGGTTGATGTAGGTGAGCCAGACCAGGATCGCGCCAATAAAGGCGCCCACGAACTGGCCGGCGATGTTCGCCAGGGCCTCGTTCACCGGCGTCGCGCCGGCGACGATCCCCGCGATCTGGATGGCCGGGTTGAGCGAGCCGGGCCCGCCCATAGCCTGGGACACAAACACGCCGCTCATCACGGCGAAGGCCCAGCCAGCCGTAATCACGATCCAGCCGGCGTTCTCGCCCTTCGAGCGGGCCAGCAGCACGTTCGCTACCACGCCGTCGCCGAGCAGAATGAGTGTCATCGTGCCGAACATCTCTGCCAGGAACATACCTCAGTTCCTCCCTTGGTAGGCTGTCGTAGCCTCGGCCAGTGCGGCCTTGTTGTCCGTCAGGGTCGTGTCATCCGCCCACGGCGCGGGCGGGTGGCAGAAATTCTCCGCGCGGTCAGGGCGCGGATCCGACGCGAGCTGGTGCCGGGCGCTGGGCGCGGCGCTGGTGGCGCGCCCAGTCTCACCCCCTTCCGGGTTCTCGTCCGCCTGGCGGGACGCTGAGCAAAGCGTAGCCAGCCGTAGCCGCGGCGCTATGCCGCAGGTGGGTCGGCACGGGTTGAGGTGCGAATTTGGGGCGTTGCCAGTGCGGTCGGGGGAGCCCCTCGTCATTGAGCAGCTTGCTACACTGGGACAGCAACGGGCACGGGCGGAGCGCGCCGGATTATCTTGCGGCCACGGGCAGAGGATGCCGCAAGCGCTGTGCGAAAGGTTGTAAATCTGTTAACCGACGCGTGTGCCGTTATGATAGCAACCGCCCCGGCCCGCGTCAAGGCCGGCGCAGCCCCGCCGGCCGGCTTTTTTGTTTCAGAATTGCAACAAGTTGTTGCAGCGGCGTTGCAGGTCAGGCGGGGCCGGGCTGGGCCCAGAAGTCGTCGCGGGACAGGCCGTAGCGGGCCATCTTGCGCCACAGCGTGGCCCGGCTGACGCCGAGCAGGGCGGCGGTACGCCCGATGTGGCCGGCGGCCTGGCGCCCGGCGCGCAGGATCGCCTCGCGCTCGCCGAAGGCGTGGCTGTCGGCGAGCGAGGGGGGTACGGGAAGGAGCAGGGCCGGGCCGCTGCGGGCCAGGGCGGCCGGCAGGTCGTCGAGCACGATCACGCTTTTCTCGCTGGCCCCGATCACGCGCTCCAGGGTCAGCTCCAGCTCGCGGATGTTGCCCGGCCAGTGGTAGGCGCGCAGGGCCTGGAGCGCATCAGGGGCGAGGGCGACCTGGCGGCCGAGCCGCTCGCCGAGCCGGAGCAGGAAGTGGCTCACCAGTAGCAGCAGGTCGTCGCCCCGGCGGCGCAGCGGCGGGATCTCGACGCTGAGGGCGCTGAGGAGCGCCGCCAGGTCGGCCCGGAAGCGCCCCTCCTGCACCTGGCGCTCCAGGTCGACGCCGGTAGCGATCACACGCACGTCGACAGGCAGCGGCCTGCTACCGCCCGCACGAATGAGCCGGCCCATCTCGATCGTGCGCAGCAGGGCCGTCTGGAGCTCGAAGGGCAGGGCGCCCACCTCTTCGAGGTACAGCACGCCGCCGTGCGCCAGCTCGAGCCGGCCGGGGCGGCCGGGCTGGTCGGCCCTGGTCGGGTCGCCCTCGACGCCGAACAGCTCGGCGGCGAGCAGCGGCCGGGGGACGCTGGCGCAGCTCAGGCTGACGAAAGGGCCCCCGGCGCGCCGGCTGGCGTTGTGGATGGCCTGGGCCATCATCTCCTTGCCGACGCCGTTCTCGCCGATCAGCAGCAAGGGCCCGTCGGCCCCGGCGGCGAGGCGGGCCTGGTGGAGGGCCTGGAGCATGGTCGGGCTTTGGGCGACGATGTCGTGAAAGGTGAACTGGGCCTTCGCGCCCACCACGCCCTGGAGCAGCTGGCGCAGGCTTTGCGGCGGGCGCAGCGTGATCAGGGCGCCGAGGTAGCGCCGGCCGCGGTCGAAGACAGGGCGGAGCCCGCAGATCACAGCCAGGGGGCCGACCCGGCTTTGCCAGATCAGCTCGCGCTCGCCGAGCTCCTGGCGGCGCTCAAGGGCCTGGCGCATCAGGGCCGGCGGGTCGAGGGCGCCGAGCAGCGGGCGCCCGGCCACGCGGCGGGCGCTCACGCCGAGCAGCTCGGCAGCGCGGCTGTTGATCCGGCGCACCTCGCCGCCGGGGCCGATAAAGATCAGCCCCTCGCTGATCGTTTCCAGCGTGGCGTACAGCTCGGCCAGCTGGTCGTTCGCCTCGCCGAGCACCCGCTCGGCGCGGAGCTGGTTGTTGAGGGCCTGGGCGGCGGCGATGGCCAGGCCGAGGGTGTGGCGGTGCCAGCCGTCGGCCGGGGCCACGATCGCCAGGGCGCCCAGAGAGCCCCCGTCCGGGTCGAAGATCGGGGCGGCGGCGAGGGCCAGGGGGCGCAGCCGCGGGCTGTAGTGCTCGTCGCCCGCCGTCTGGCAGGGCTGGGCCTCGCGCAGCGCCAGGTCGACGGCGTTCGTGCCCGCGCACTCCTCGGCGAGCAGGGCGGGCGGGGTCAGGCCGCAGCCGCGGCCCAGCGCCACTACCTCCGGGTCGCCCTCCAGGTCGACCGCGACGGCCGCCGCGTCGGCGAGGAGCACGGCGTAGCCCGGCCGCTCGATGAGCTGGTACAGATCCTCGACCGACGAGCGGGCCACGGCCAGGAGCTGCTGCTGCTCGGCGCTGAGCGGCCCGCCCACGGCCACCGGCCCGCTCACCTCGGGCGGCAGCGTCGGGCGGCAGCGCTCCCAGGATCGCACGATCGGCGGGGGGAGGGAGATCATGATTGTTCACCGCAGAGGCGCAGAGACGCAGAGAGGATTATATACCCTCCGCGCCCTGCGCGCCTCTGCGGTAACCGCCCGGGGCTACACGAACGCCGCCACGCCGGTGATCTCGCGGCCGACGACAAGGGTGTTGATCTCGTTGGTGCCCTCGTAGGTGTAGACGGCCTCCATGTCGGCGAAGTGGCGGGCCATGTGGTTTTCGAGCAGGATGCCGTTGCCGCCCATCAGCTCGCGGCCGAGGGCCACGACCTGGCGGGCGCGGGCGGCGCACTGCTGCTTGGCCAGCGAGGCCATGCCCTCCGTCACCTGCTCGGGGGACTCGTCGATCAGCTTGCTCACGCGCCAGGCCATCAGCTGGATGGCGGTGAGCTCCCCGAGCATCTGGACGAGCTTCTGCTGGATGAGCTGGAAGCCGGCGATCGGCCGGCCGAACTGCTCGCGCTTGATGGCGTACTCGCGGGCGAGCTCGAAGGCGGCCATCGCGTGGCCGACGCCCTCCCAGGCCACGCCGAAGCGGGTGGCCTTGAGCACCGCGGCGGTGTCGCGGAAGCTGCGGGCCATTGGCAGGCGGTTGGTCTCTGGGATCTCGCAGTTCGCCAGGGTGATGTCGGCGTTGAGCAGGGGGCGCTTGGCGATCTTGCCCGTGATCACGCTGGCCGCGAAGCCGGGGGTGCCCTTCTCCACCAGAAAGCCGCCGACCTTGCCCGTTTCGTCGTCCTGAGCCCAGATGATCACGACGTCCGCGAAGGTGGCGTTGCCGATCCAGCGCTTGGCCCCGTTCAGCACGTACCGGTCGCCGACGCGCTTGGCGGTGGTGCGGATGTGGGCGGCGTCCGAGCCGACGTAGGGCTCGGTCAGGCCAAAGGCGCCGATCTTCTCCATCGTGGCCATGGCCGGCAGCCAGCGCTGCTTCTGCTCCTCCGAGCCGCAGAAGGCGATCGACTGCATGGCCAGGCCGCTCGTCACCCCGAGAAAGGTTTCGAGGCTCCCGTCGCCGCGCGACAGCTCGGCCGCGCCTATGCCCACGGCCACCGCCGACAGCCCGGGGCAGCCGTAGCCCTTGATCGTGCCCCCGGTCAGGCCCAGGGCGGCCAGCTTCGGGATGAGCTCGAACGGGAACTCGGCCCGCTCCCAGTAGCCGTTGATGATCGGGATGACCTCCTCGTCGCAAAAGGCGCGCACCCGGTCGCGCAGCTCCCGCTCCTCCGGCGTGAGCAGCGCGTCAAAGTGGTAAAAGTCTAGGCCGCGCTCGGTCGCAATCGTCATCGATCTGCCTCCTTCACGGGTTTCTTCACCTGACGGGAATGACGCGGTGCGTTACAACCATCATACCATAAGACGCGCCCGCGCGCTCGCTGACTGCACGGGCGAGCGCGCGAGATAACAAAATCGTCGTATGCGTTGACAGCTACGCAGGGCGGTGGTAGTGTGCTTCGTACCGCCGCCGCCGTCTAGCTCAGGTCACGATCGCGCCGGCCATGCCGCACCACATCCACCGCAGGCCCGCGCCCCGCAGCCTACGCCGGATCCCTATGGCCTCCTTCCCTCAGCCCATCGCCCCGGCCGACTGGCCCCCCCCGGCTACCTGGCTGGTCGCGGTCCGCCGGGCCGTGGCCGCCCTGCTCGTGGCCCTGCTCCTCGTCGCCCCACTCAGCGCCGCGCGCGACCCATCGGGCCCACCCGAGCGCGTTTCCCCGGCCGACGGCCTGAGCCACATCCAGCCCGCCGTCGCGGCCGACGTGAACGGCGCCGTCGTCGTCTGGCAGGGCCAGGCCGGCTCGCCCCCCTCGTACGAGATCTTCGCTCGCCGCTACAACCGCGACGGTTCCCCCCTCGGGCCAGCCTTCCAGGTCAACGAGTCCACCGCCGGCGACCAGCGCCGCCCCGCCGTGGCCCTGCTCGCGGGCGGCGGCTTTGTCGTCGCCTGGGACAGCTTTGCGCCCAGCCCCGCCCCCGGCGAGGGCCGCCAGATCTACCTCCGCCGCTTCGACGCCGGCGGCGCCCCCCTTGCCGGGGACGAGCGGGCCAACGCCCGCGCGGATGGCGGCCGCTATGCCCCGGCCCTCGCCGCCGCCCCCGCCGGTGGCTTCGCGCTGGCCTGGCACGGCGCCGTTTCCGGTGACGACGACGGCGTGGCCTTCCGCCGCTTCGACGCCGGCGGCGCCCCCCTCGACGCCGCCGAGCGCCTCCCCTACGGACCCGAGGCCGCCTCCGCGGACCAGAGCGACGCCGCCCTCGCCTTCGACGACTCCGGCGCCCTCGCCATCGCCTGGGAAAGCTACAGCTACGAGGAGGCGACGGACAAGGCCGTTTACTCTGTCGCCGCCAGCCGCTACGCTGCCTCCGGCGCCGCTCTCGCCACCGCCCGGGCCCTCGCCACCGGCGGCGATGTGGACGCCCCTTGCGACCCCGCCGTCGCCGCCGGCCTCGGCGGCCGAGCGGTGGTGGCTTGGGCCAGCGCCGGGGGCATCTACCTCGCGCGGCTCGACGCGCCCGGCGGGACGCTGACCGTCAGCCCGGCGACGGCCGCGCCCCGCACGGCCCCTGCCGTCGCGCTCGACTCCGATGGCGCGGGCCTGGTCGCATGGGCCGACCGGGCCACCCGCAGTACTGGCCGCCTGGTGGGCCTCGCCGCGCGCGAGCTTGACCCCGCGGGCACGCCGGTCGGGGGCGAGCTGTACCCCGGCCTGCCTGCGCCCTACACCGTTCCCGCCGTCGGCGCTGTCGCCGTCGCCGCCGCACATACGGCCGACGGCCCCCTCGTCGTGGTGTGGCAGAACGAGGAGGCCGGGGCGAGTGGGGTTGTCGGCAGCATCTACCTGCGCCACTACCCCGGCGCGGAGTCGCTCACCCCCCTCCCGACGCCGAGCGGCACGGCCGCCGCGCCGAGCGAAACGGCCGCCCCCACCGGCGAAACGCCTGGGCCAACGAGCGAAACGGCCGCCCCCGCTAGCGCGACCCCCGCGCCGCCGAGGGAGACAGCTACGCCCACCAGCGGGACGCCCGCGCCTACCAGCCACACCCCGGCAACCCCGCCGCCCGGCCTCGCGCCGCGGGTCTACCTGCCCTTCCTGCCGCGCTGACCGCCGCACACGCGCCCCCGCCCCGCCCGCGCGGGCGGGGCGTTGTGTTACCCGGGTCCGCCTTCTGCGCGTAGATCCTGCCGGCGGCTCCCGCGGCCGCCGGCGACACACACCGCCCAAACCGGCGCTCGGGCGGCGCCGCCGGCGCGCTGATCAGCTTTCTCGTGCTGCTCCTTTCGGCGTAGCTGGCGCAGGGCGGCCAACTCCGAGCATTCTGGCGCCGGCTCCGCGGGCTGCCTAGCGCGGCGGGCGCTCGCTGTAGGCGCTGTAGCCGCCCTCGTAGACGCGCAGCTCGCCATCCTCCACGGCGAAGATCCGGTCGGCCACCCGGTCGAGCAGGTAGCGGTCGTGGCTGACCACCACCACCGTGCCGGGGAACTCCTCTAGCGCCTGCTCCAGCACCTCGGCGGAGGGGATGTCGAGGTTGTTGGTCGGCTCGTCGAGCAGCAGGCAGTTCGCGCCGCCGATCATGAGGCGGGCGAGCTGGACGCGGCTTTTCTCGCCGCCACTGAGGCGGGCGATCGGCTGGCTGGCCGACTCGTAGGGGATGAGGAACTTCATGAGCTGAGCCACCGCCTCGCCCTCGGTCATCGGGCGCAGGGCCCGCAGGGCGGCGATCGGCGTCTGTGCCATGTCGAGCGTCTCGTGGTGCTGGGCGTAGTAGCCGGTCTGGATGCTCGGGCCGACCCAGATCTCGCCGCCGTCGGGGCTGAGCAGGCCGGCGATCATGCGTAGCAGCACCGTTTTGCCGGCGCCGTTCGGGCCGACCACCCCGATCCGCTCGCCGTTCTGGATCGTGCCCACGGCGTCGAGCATGATGATCCGCTCGCCGAAGCACTTGTCGACCCGGCGCAGCTCGACGGCCTTCTGGCCGCCGCGGGCCCGCGGGCGGAACTGCAGCGCCATCTTGCGCCGCTCGAGCACCGGGCGCTCGACCTTGTCCATGCGGTCGATCTGGCGCTGCTTGTTGCGGGCCTGCTTGATGTGGCGCTCGTTCACCACCAGGCTCGCCCACAGTTTGAAGCGGGCCACGGCCTCTTCCAGCCGAGCGATCTCCTTCTGCTGGGCGATGTAGTCGGCCTGCTGCTTGAGCAAGGCCAGCTCCTTCTGCGCGGTGTAGGCCGAGTAGTTGCCCTCCCAGCGGATCAGGCGGGCCCCGCCGCGGGCCGGCTCCAGCTCGACGATCACGCCCACCGTCTCGTCGAGCAGGTAGCGGTCGTGCGAGATGATGATCACGGCGCCGCGGAAGCCACGGATGATCGCCTCCAGCTCGGCCTTGCGCTCCATATCGAGGTGGTTGTCGGGCTCGTCGAGCAGCAGCAGATCCGGCTCGCAGAGCAGGCAGCGGGCCAGGCCCACCAGCTTGCGCTGGCCGCCGCTGAGCAGGCGCATCGGCCGCGACCAGTGCTCCTCGGGGAAGCCAAGCTCGCGCAGCAGCCCCTCGGCCCGGCCGTGGAGCGTCGGGCCGTTCAAGGCCTCGTGGCGGGCGAGCAGGCGCCCGTGCTCGTCGAGCACCGCCTGGAGCGCGTCCATATCGCCGGCCACCGCGGGCTCGCCCATGCGCCGCTCCAGCTCGGCAATGCGCCGCTCCAGCTCGGCCAGCTCGGGCACGCCGGCCAGCAGCTCGTCGAGCACCGCCCGGCCCGGCTCGCCCTCGTACTCCTGCGGGAGGTAGGCCGCGCGCAGGCCGCGCCGGAACGTCGCCGTCCCGCCGTCGGGCGGCTCCAGCCCGCCCAGGATCTTCAGCAGCGTAGTTTTGCCGGTCCCGTTCGGGCCCACCAGCCCGATCTTCTCGCCCGCCTGCACCGACCAGCCCAGCCCGCTGAAGACTGTCCGTCCGCCGTACACCCGGCTCACGCCGTTCAGGTCCGCAATGATCATCGTCTTGCTCCTTTGTGCGGGCCGGGCACAGGCGGGCGCCTCCGCTGCGGGCGCGAACACGCCGCATAACAGAACAGGTGCCGGGGCCTGTGTGCTGGCCCGCGACACCTGTGCAACGGTTTTCACCGTTTGCTTTACATAATTACCTGTCGCAGGGCACACTACGCCGATGTCCTGCGCGCAGCGTGGAGCCACGGGTGCTCCTCCAGGTGCGTGTGCTCAGGTTCCAGCGCATGGTCGTGCTCCTGCCAATTCAGTCCTCGCCCGGTAGTGTAGCACAGCCGCCGGGGGGCAGCATCCGACCGCAGGCGGAGCGGTCCGCATTTTGGTACAATATCCCCACGCCCCCCCAGGGTTTACAAAGCGAGGATGCGATGACCACGACCCACGGCTTTGAGCTGCTGCGCGACGAGCTGATCGCCGAGCTGAACACTCGCGCGAAGCTGTTCCGCCACGTCAAGACCGGCGCCCAGCTACTCTCGCTGGAAAACGACGACGAGAACAAGTGCTTCGGCATCACCTTTCGCACCCCCCCCGCCGACTCGACGGGCATCGCCCATATTCTCGAGCACGCCGTGCTCGCCGGCTCGCGCAAGTACCCGGTGAAGGACCCGTTCTTCACCCTGGTCAAGAGCTCGGTTCACACCTTCCTGAACGCGATGACCTACCCGGACAAGACGACCTACCCGGTGGCCTCGACCAACCTCCAGGATTTTTACAACCTGGTGGACGTCTACCTCGACGCGGTCTTCTTCCCGCTGATCAAGCCCGAAACGCTCAAGCAGGAGGGCTGGCACTACGAGCTTGCCGAGAACGAGCCCCTGACCTTCAAGGGCGTTGTGTTCAACGAGATGAAGGGGGCCTACTCGTCGCCGGAAAGCGTGTTGTACCGCTACTCGCAGCAGTCGCTCTTCCCCGACACCACCTACGGCCACTCCTCCGGCGGCGACCCGAAGTTCATCCCCGACCTGACGTACGACGCCTTCAAGCGCTTCCACGAGACGCTGTACCACCCCTCCAACAGCCGGATCTTCTTCTACGGCGACGACTCGCCCGAGGAGCGGCTGCGCCGCCTCGACGCCGTGCTCAGCCAGTTTGAGCCGATCGAGGCGCCCTCCGAGATCGCGCTCCAGCCCCGCTTCGACGCCCCGCGCAGCTTTGAGCACACCTACAGCGCCGACAGCGCCGAGGGCAAGAAGGCGATGGTCACGCTGAACTGGATGATCGGCGAGGAGCAGGACGTCGCCACGACCCTGGCCCTCGACCTGCTCAGCTACATCCTGCTCGGCAACGCCGCCGCCCCGCTGCGGAAGGCCCTGATCGACTCGGGCCTCGGCGAGGATGTGGTCGGCGGCGGCTTCAACGACGGCCTGCGCCAGCACACCTTCTCGGTGGGCATGAAGGGCATTGCCGCCGCCGACGCCGACACTGTCGAGGCGCTGATCGTCGACACCCTGGCTCGCCTCGCCGAGGAGGGGCTCGACCCCGACGCCGTGGCCGCGGCCCTGAACACCTTTGAGTTCAGCCTGCGCGAGAACAACACCGGCTCGTTCCCGCGCGGCCTCAGCCTGATGCTGCGCTCGCTCGGCACCTGGCTTTACAACGGCGACCCCTACGAGGCCCTGCGCTTCGAGGGCCCCCTGGATGCGATCAAGGCCAGGGTCGCCGGCGGCGAGCGGATCTTTGAAACGCTGATCGGCGAAACGCTGCTCCAGAACGGGCACCGCACCCGCGTGCTGCTCCGCCCCGACCCTGAGCAGGCCGCCCGCGACGCCGCCGAGGAGCGGGCCCGCCTCGACGCCGCCTTCGCAGCGATGGGCGAGGAGGAGCGGCGGGCTGTCATCGCCGACACCGCCGCCCTGAAGCAGATGCAAGAGGCCCCCGATGACCCGGAGCTGATCGCCAAGATCCCCACCCTCACCCTGAAGGACCTCGACCGCACCGGCAAGACGATCCCGGTCGAGCGCGACGAGCGCCAGGGCGCCACCCTGCTCACCCACGACCTGTTCACCAACGGGATCGCCTACCTCGACCTGGCCTTCGACCTCAGGGCCCTCCCGGCCGAGCTGCTGCCCTACGTCCCGCTGTTCGCCCGCGCCCTCACCGAGATGGGCACGCGCCAGCAGGATTTTGTCAAACTGCTCCAGCGGATCGGCCGCGACACCGGCGGCGTGGGCGCCAGCAGCTTCACCGCGACCCACATCCAGAGCGGCGAGCCCCTCGGCCGCTTCGTGGTCCGTGGCAAGGGCACGATGTCCCAGACCGGCGCCCTGCTCGGCGTCCTGCGCGACATCCTGACCGAGGCGCGCCTCGATGACGGCGAGCGTTTCCGCCAGATCGTGATGCGGGCCCGCGCCGGCCGCGAGGCCTCGCTGGTGCCCAGCGGCAACGCCTACGCCCGCCAGCGCCTGTCGGCCCGCTTTGCGCCGGCCGAGTGGGCCGACGAGCAGATGGGCGGCATCAGCGCGCTGTTCTTCCTGCGCGAGCTGGAGCGCCGCGTCGCCGAGGACTGGGCCGGCGTCCAGGCCGACCTGGAGGCGGTGCGCGCGGCCTTGATCAACCGCGCGAGCCTGGTGGCCAACCTGACCCTCGACGCCCAGAACCAGGCCGAGCTGCGCCCCGCCCTGGACGAGTTCATCGCCGCCCTGCCCGCCGCCGACTACACGCCCGCCGCCTGGCGCACCGCCGAGGCCGGCACCGGCGAGGGCCTGACCATCCAGGCCAAGGTCAACTATGTGGCGAAGGGCGTCAACCTCCATGAGCTAGGCATCCGCCCGGGCGGCGCGGCCGCGGTGGTGATGCGCCACGTCCGGATCGGCTACCTCCTGGAGAAGATCCGCATCCAGGGCGGGGCCTACGGCGCCGGCGGCAGCTACGACCGCAGCACGGGCATCTTCGCCTGCACCTCCTACCGCGACCCGAATCTGCTCAACACCCTGAACGTCTACGACGGCCTGGCCGACTTCCTGCGCACCGACGCCCTCGACCCGCTGACGGTCGAGCGGGCGATCATCGGCACCGTCGGCGACATCGATGGCTACCAGCTCCCTGACGCCAAGGGCTACACCTCGATGGTACGCGAGCTGACGGGTGTCACCGACGCCTACCGCCAGCAGATCCGCGAGCAAGTCCTGGGCGCCACCGAGGCCGACTTCCGGGCGCTCGCCGAGGCCGCCGACGCCCTCCGCGAGCACGGCCAGGTCGCCGTGCTCGGCTCGGCCGAGGCCGTAGCGGCGGCCAACGCCGATCGGCCAGGGCTGCTCACCCCGGTCAAGGTGATGTAATAGGGCCCAGGGGACGCGGGGAAAAGGGCACCGCTCGCTGCACTCGCTCGGGGAACGGGGGGACAAGGGGAGCGGCCGCGCTGGTTCAGGTCTGCGGCGGAACTGTCCCCCTGTCCCCTTGTCCCCCTGTCCCCTTGTCGAGGACTCGATGAACCACCCCACGCCGCTGCTCGCCGCCAAGCTGACCCCGCCGCCGCCGCGGCCGGGCCTGGTCGCCCGCGCCCATCTGGAGCGGCGCTTGGACGAGGCGGGGGCGCGCGTGCTGCTTGTCGTCGCCCCGCCGGGGTTCGGCAAAACGACGCTCCTGGCGAGCTGGCTGCGCGGCCTCGCCGGCCGCCACGGGCGCCCCGCCGCGCGGGTGGCGTGGCTCGCGCTCGACGAGCGCGACAACGACCCGGCCCGCTTCTGGTTGCACCTGATCGGGGCGATCGACCGGGCGGCGCCCGGGGTGGGCGAGCACGCTCGCTCCATGATGGGCTCGCCCACCCCGCCGCCGGTCGAGGTGACGATCGCCGCCCTGCTGGAGGATCTGGCCGGGGCCCCGGGCGAGCACACGCTGGTGCTCGACGATTACCACGCGGTCGTTGAGCCGGCCATCCACGCCGGGGTGGCCTTCTTGATCGACAGCCTGCCACCCAACACCCGCCTCGCCGTCGCCGGGCGCGCCGAGCCGCCGCTGCCCCTGGCCCGGCTGCGGCTGCGCGGCCAGCTTGTGGAGCTGCGCGCCCCCGACCTGCGCTTTAGCCCCGATGAGGCCGACCAGCTCCTGCGCGGCCAGGGCCTGGCCCTGCCGCCCGACGAGGTGGCCGCCCTGGAGGCCCGCACTGAGGGCTGGGCCGGCGCGCTCCAGCTCGCCGCCCTGTCGCTGCGCGAGGCTCCCGGCACCGGCGCCCAGATCGCCGCCTTCGCCGGCAGTAACCGCCACCTCGTCGATTATCTTGCCGACGAGGTTCTGCGCCGCCAGGACGCCCCCACCCGTCGCTTCCTGCTCGCCACTTGCGTCCTCGACCAGCTCTGCGCCGAGCTGTGCGACGCCGTGCTTGTGGGGGAGGGGGGGACAAGGGGGCAAGGGGACAAGGGGGCAAGGGGACACGGGGACGCGACAGTGCCCTCCGGCCAGGCCAGCGAAACCCTCCCCACGTCCCCGAATCCCCCCGTCCGCGCGGCCGCGGGCCGCTCCACTTACTCCGCGGGCACGCTGGAGCAGCTGGAGCGGGACGGTCTGTTTCTGCTGCCGCTCGACCAGGAGCGGCGCTGGTTTCGCTACCACAGCCTGTTCGCCGCGTTTCTCCGGGCCCGTCTGGAGCGCGACGCGCCCGGGCAGGCGGCCGAGCTGCACCGGCGGGCCGCCGCCTGGTACGCCGGCAACGGCCTGCCCGTCGAGGCCGTGGGCCACCTCCTCGCCGCCGGCGACACCGCCCGGGCCGCGGCCCTCGTGGAGCAGGAAGGCCGGGCGCTGCTGCTGCGCAGCGAGGTGGCGACGGTGCTCGGCTGGCTCGCGGCGCTCCCCCCTGCGGCCACCCGCGCCCGCCCGGCCCTCTGCCTGATCGAGGCCTGGGCCCGCGCGCTCGCCGGGCAGTTCGACGCCGTCGAGCCGCCGCTCCAGGCCGTCGAAGGCACCCTCGACGCCTACGCCGGCGACCCCGACGCCCCCGCCGCCTTTTCGGCGCCCTACACCCCGCGCAACCTGCGCAGCGAGGCCCTCGCCGTTCGCGCCACCGTCGCCGGCCTGCGCCGCGAGGTCGAGCGGGCGGTGGAGCTTGGCCGCGCCGCCCTCGCCGCCCTCCCCGACGACAGCGTGATTGTGCGCGCCGTGGTGGCGCTGATGCTCGGCAACTCGGCCTACCTGGCCGGCCGGCTCGACGAGGCCGCGCCGGCCTTGGAGGAGGCCGCCAGGGCCGGCGAAATCTCGGGCATGCCCCTTGTGGCCGTCTTCGCCCTGCGCCAGCTTGGCGAGGTGCGCGGGCGCGCCGGGCAGCTCCACCGCGCCGCCGCCACCTACCAGGCCGCGATCGACCTCGGCGCCCGGCTATACCCCGGCCGGCCCGAGGCCGCCCCCCGCCCCGTGCCCGTCGCTGGCGCGGCCTACGTGCCGCTCGGCCTGCTCCACTACGAGTGGGACGACCTGCCGCGCGCCGCGGTCCTGCTCGCCGACGGGATGGAGCTCGGCCGCCAGGGCCAGAACGTCGAGATCCTGCTCATGGGCCCGATCGGCATGGCCAGGGTCCAGGCCGCCCGCGGCGACGCGGCTGCCGCCCGCGAGGCGATGCGCCGCGCCGTGGCCTATGCCCGCGCCACCGGCGTGCCGCGCCTGCTCCACTGGCTCAGCGCCGAGCAGGCCCGCCTCGCTCTCACCCTTGGCGATGTGGGCGAGGCCGCGGCCTGGGATCAGGAGCGCCGGCTCGACTCCGAGGGGCCTCTATCCTACCTGGAGGAGATCGATTTCCTGACCCTGGCCCGGCTCCGGGTCGAGCAGGGCCATCCCCGCGACGCCCTGCGCCTCCTCGGACGCCTGCGTGACCTGGCGGAGCGGCAGAACCGTGGCGGCTCGCTGGTCGAGATCGACGCCCTCGACGCCCTGGCCTACCGGGCCGCCGGCGATGTGGCCGCCGCCCGCGCAAGCCTCCTGCGCTCCCTCGCCCGCGGCGCCCCCGAAGGCTACGTCCGCACCTTTGTCGATCTCGGCGAGCCGATGGCCCGCCTCCTCGCCGACGTCGCCGGCGCCAAAAGCGCCCACGCGGCGTATGCCCGCCGTCTCCTCGACGCCTACAACGCCGCCGCCCCCGGGCCCCTTGCCCCCCCAGGGCCCGTCGCTGTGCGCCGCCCCGCCGTCGCCGCCCTTGACGAGCAGCCCACTCCCCGCGAGCTCGAGGTGCTCGGCTGGGTCGCCGCCGGCCTGACCAACGAGCAGATCGCCGAGCAGCTCGTCGTCGGCCTCAGCACCGTGAAGAAGCACATCAACAACCTGTACGCCAAGCTCGGCGTTGCCACCCGCACCCAGGCCCTGCGCCGCGCCCGCGAGCTTGGCCTGCTCGAGTGAGGCACAGAAGAACAAAGGGACAAAAGAACAGAAGCGCTGCGCCTTTGTCCCTCATGTCCCTCTGTTCCTTTGCTCCCCTGCTCCTCTGCTACTCGTTGCGCAGCGCGCGGATGGGATCGAGCCGCGAGGCGCGCACGGCCGGGAACAGGCCGAAGAAGATCCCGACGGCCGCTGAGATCGACGTGGCGAGCACGATCGAGAAGAGCGACACCTGGGCCTTCAGGGTCGGGTCCTGCGAGATCTGGAAGAGCAGGAACGAGCCGGCGAGCGAGAACAGCCAGCCGAGGCCGATCCCGAGCAGCCCGCCCGACAGGCAGAGCACGATCGCCTCGATCAAGAACTGGAGCATGATGTCGCGCCGGCGGGCGCCAACGGCCTTGCGCAGCCCGATCTCGCGGGTTCGCTGGGCCACGCTGACCAGCATAATGTTCATGATCCCGATCCCGCCCACCAGGAGCGAGATCCCGCCGATCGTGCCGAGAAAGGCGCTGAAGGCGACCGTCACGCCGCGCGCCTGGTCGGCGAGCTGGGCGGGGTTGGTGATCGAAAAGTCGTTGTTCTGGTAGGTCAGGCGGTGCTCGGCGCGCAGCACCGCCGTGACCTGGCGGATCGCCTCCTCCACCTCGTCGAGGCTGCGCGCCTTGACGGTGAACGTCGACACATCGACGCGTTGGCTCACGTCATTGCGGAACAGGCGGTCGCGGGCGGTGCGGTAGGGCATGTACACCTGCTCGCCCGGGTCGCCGAAGCGGCCGAAGGCCCCCGCCGCGGCACTCTGCTCGGCCACGCTCACGCCCACCACCTCGAGGTTGACCCCGTTCACCGTCACCCGCCGCCCGACCGCGCTGTAGATGTCGCCGAACAGCGTCGCGGCCACGTTGCGGCCGAGCACCGCCACCCGCGCCCCGGCCTGCTCCTCCTCGCTTGTGAAGATCCGCCCCACGCCCAGCGGGTGGTCGCTCACCGTGAAGTAGCTCGGCGTCACGCCCTTCAGGCCGAACAGAAAGCGCTCGCCGCCCGCGCTCACCACCCCGTCGCGGTTCAGCTCGATCGCCACCTGCTCCACCGCCGGCGCCGCCCCGGGCCGCAGGATCGCGTCGACGTCGGCCGCCACCAGGCGCGGCTGCTGTGTGGTGTCGGCCTCCTCGCTGTCGACGCGAGGATTGACATAAAACACGCCAACGCCAAGCTGGTTGAACTCCCGGTCGATAAAGGCCGAGTAGCCGTCGCCGATCGCGAGCATGCCGACCACGGCCCCGACGCCAATGATAATCCCGAGCATCGTCAGGAGGGCGCGCAGCTTGTGGGTCATCATCGCGCCCCAGGCGACGCGGAACGCTTCGAGCAGTGACATAATTCACTCCGTCCGCAGGGCGTCGATCGGGTTGAGCCGCGAGGCGGTCAGGGCCGGGAAAAAGCCGAAGGCGATCCCGACAATGGCCGCGATGCTGGTGGCGAACAGGACGTTGCCGAGGGCCACCGTGGCCGTCGCGCCCTCGGCCTGGAATAGGTTGACCAGGACAAAGGTGCCGGCGAAGGACAACAGGTAGCCGAGCGCGATCCCGATCAGGCTGCCGAGCAGGCACAGCACGACAGCCTCGATCAAGAACTGGAGCAGAATGTCGCGCCGGCGGGCGCCGACAGCCTTGCGCAGCCCAATCTCGCGAGTGCGCTCGGTGACGCTGACCAACATAATGTTCATGATCCCGATCCCGCCCACCAGGAGCGAGATCCCGGCCACCAGGCCGAGAAAGGCGCTGAAGCCGCCGAGCACGGCGCGCGCCTGGTCGGCGAGCTGGGCGGGGTTGATGATCGTAAAATCATTATCCTGGTAGGTCAGGCGGTGCTCCGCCCGCAGGATCTCGGTCGCCTGGCGGATGGCGGCGTCGACCTCGCCCGAGCCCGTCGCCTTGACGGTCATGATCGAGATGTCGGTGCGGTCGTTCACCTGGTTGCGGTACAGCCGGGTCACGCCGGTGCTGTAGGGCACAAAGATCGCCTCGGCCGGGTCGGCGCCGACGCTGATCGAGCCCTCCTGGGTGACGAGCACGCCCACCACCGTGAAGGCGGTGCCATTCAGGTTGATCCGCTGGCCGACGGCGGCGTCGCGTCCGCCGTACAGCCGCTCGGCCACCTTCCAGCCGATCACCGCGGCGCGCTCGCGGCGCTCCTCGTCGGCGGCGCCGAGCAGACGGCCCGGGCCGAGATCCTGCGGGCTGACCACCCAGAACTCGGGGCTGACCGCGCGTACGCTGTAGTCGAGGCGCTGCGCCCCGGCGCTGACCTGGGCGTTGCCGCTGTACTCCACGGCCACGGCGAGCACCGAGGGCGCGCGGCCGGGCTGGCCGATCGCGCGGGCGTCGGCGGCGCTCAGCCGGGCGGCGGTGACGACGTCGGCGCGGTTGCTGTCGACAAAGGGCGCCACGTAGAAGGTGCCCACGCCGAGCGAGGCGAACTGGTCGTTGAGGTAGCCCTGAAAGCCGTTGCCCAGGGCGAGCATCCCGATCACCGAGCCGACGCCGATAATGATCCCGAGCATGGTCAGGGCGGCGCGCAGCTTGTTGGTGGCGAGGGCGACAAGGGCGATCCGGAAGGGTTCGATCAGGTTCACGGTCCCCTCCTACACCTGCACCGCCTCGGCGCTCCCCTGGGCGATCACCCGGTCGCGCACCGGCTCGTCGCTGGCCACGACGCCGTCGCGCACGCTGATGATCCGCTCGGCGTGCTGGGCCACGTCGTGCTCGTGGGTGACAAGGATCACGGTGATGCCCTGCTCGCGGTTGAGCCGCTGGAAGATCGCCATGATCTCCTCGCCGGTACGGGTGTCGAGCGCGCCCGTCGGCTCGTCGGCCATGATGATCCGCGGCTCGTTCACCAGAGCCCGGGCAATGGCGACGCGCTGCTGCTGGCCGCCGGACAGTTCGTTCGGCTTGTGGTCGAGCCGCTGGCCCATGCCGACCGCTTCGAGCGCGGCTTTGGCCCGCTCGCGCCGGCTGCCGCCCCTGCCGCCATAGAGCATGGGCAGCTCGACGTTGCGCAGGGCGGTGGTGCGCTGGAGCAGCATGTACTGCTGGAACACAAACCCGATCTTCTGGTTGCGGATCGCGGCCAGCTCGTTGTCGTCGAGGTCGCCCACGTCGACGCCGTCGAGCAGGTAGGTGCCGTCGCTGGGCTGATCCAGGCAGCCGATAATGTTCATCAGCGTGCTCTTGCCGCTGCCCGAGGGCCCCATGATCGCCACCATCTCGCCCTCGCGGATGGCCAGCGACACCCCGCGCAGGGCGTGCACCTCGACGTCACCCATCCGGTAGACTTTGGTCAGGTTTCTGACGGTGATCAGGTCGTTCATGCTGCACTCACTGTCCTCGCTCACTTCGCTCGCCCAAGGCCTAACTTACCGCGGCGGGCCGCTCGGCAGGAAGGTGCTGACAACATCCTGGACGAGCAGCTCCTGGCCGGGCTCGATCCCGCTCCGCACCTCGACGAACTCGGCGTTGCTCAGGCCGAGGGCGATCTCGCGCCGCTCGCTGGCGGGAACGAACTGGCCAGGCGCGTCGCCGGGCACGGGGGCGCCGCCGGTGGAAATGAGCACATAGCTCTTGCCCCCCTCGCTGCGCACGGCGCGGCGCGGCACCAGCAGGGCGTCGGTCTTTTCGGCGGTGACGATGTCGACCACGGCGGTCATGCCGGGGCGGACGCCGTCGCTGCCCTCGTCCAGGGTGACGGTGACCGCGTAGGTGGTGGTGCCCTGCTCGCTGCGGGTGGCCTCGGGGGCGATCCGAGTGACGGCGCCGCCGATCTCCGCGTCGGGGAGGGCGTCGAGCGCGATCGTGACGCGCTGACCGGGCGTGACCTGGGCGATGTCGAGCTCGTCGACGGGCACGTCGACGTGGAAGCTGCTGAGATCGACCAGGGCGATGATCGCGGCGTTGTCGGCGGGCTCGCCGACGGTCATATCGACCCGGGCGATCGTGGCGGCGAAGGGTGCGACGAGGGTGGCGTCGGAAAGGTTGCGCTGGGCCTGTTTGAGGGCCACCTCGGCCTTGACGACCGCAGCCTGCCTTGCGGCGAGCGTCGACTCGCTGGGGGTTTCGCGCAGCTTGTCCAGGCCGGCCTGGGCGATATCGATGCTGGAGGCCTGTGCGGCCAGGTCGCTGTTGCGCTTGGCGCCCGTGAGCTGGTCGAGGCTAGCCTGGGCTCGCTGGACAGCGGCGCGGGCGTCGGCGAGGTCGGCCGGCTTGGCGCCGGTGGTCACCTTGTCGCGGGAAGCAACGGCGCTGGCGAGGGCGGCCTCGTACTGGCCGAGCCGGTTGATCTCCTCCTGGCGGGCGCTCTCGTAGACGATGCGGGCCTGCTCAAGGCCGGCCGCGGCGTCCTGGACGACACGCAGGAGACGAGCCTCCTCGTCGATCCGCTCCTGGGGTAGGTCGCCGGGGAGGCTTTCGAGCTCGCGGTTGTCCCAGTAGTAGCTGGAGTAGTTGTCCTGGGCGGTGCGGACGTCGTTGGCGCGGGCCTCCATATCGAGGCGGGCGCGCTCCTTCGCCGCCGACAGGTCGACGCGGCCCTGGTCGAGGGTGGCCTGAGCCTGGGCGACCTTCTCGGTGGCGGCGGCGAGCTCGTCGTTGGCGGGGCCCGCCTGGAGCTCGGCGAGCTTGGCGCGGGCCTTTTCAAGGTCGGCGCGGGCGGCAGCGATGTCGGCGGGGCTGACGCTGCTGGCCGTCTGCTGGTACTGGCGGCGGGCCTGGTCGATACGGGCCTGGGCCTCCGCCACCTCGGCGGGTGTGGCGCCGTCGAGCAGGCCAGCGTAGTCAGCCTGGGCCTGGGCGAGGTCGGCCTCGGCCTGCTCGACGCGCAGCTGGAGGTCGGTCGCGTCGATGCGGGCGAGGGGCTGGCCGGCCTCCACGGCGTCGCCGGCCTCGACCAGGATCGCGGCGACAGTGCCGCTGCTGGGGAAGCGCAGCTCGGCCTGGGCGGCGGGCTCGACGTTGCCGGTGGCGCTCACAGTGGAGCTGATCGTTCCCTGCTCGGCGCGCACCGTCTGCCAGCCCTCGGGGAGCGTGCCGGCCGCCGGGGGGCGCGGGGCGAGGGCGAAGGCCGCGCCGCCGACCAGCGCGACCAGCACGACCACGGCGCCAATGATCATGGCCAGGCGCCGCCCATTCCTTCTCCGCTTGCGCGGTCCTGCTTCGGAAGCCATCGCTCGCGCTCCTTGTGCTCTGCTGCACGCGCCGCGTCCCCCGCGGCTGTCATCCGGCTGTAGTATGCCTGATTGGACGGCCGGACGCATCGTGCTGTTGCACGAGCGGGGGCCTTGCGGCGCGCAACCGGGGGGCGCCGTTCCGGCGGGGGCGGGGTCGTCCTAAAGGACGAGGTGGCGTGGTTGGACGGGAGGCGCGCAGCGCCCCGCGGCGCCGCCCCGGGGCGCCGGGCCCCAAAATGAGACTTTCCTCAGATACCCGCCCCCGCCGCCCCCGCCGTGCTACGATCCGAGCAGTGCGCCGCCTCGGCGCCGGATGAGCCTTGCCCGCCCAGGGCCCACCCCGCAGGAGACCGATGGAACGCCCTGACACGATCCTCGCCTACCAGGACCGCGTCTTCCGCCTCGCCCACCTCGTCGCCGGCGACGAGCGCCGCGCCGCCCGCCTCGTCGAGCGGGCCTTCCGCCGCCTGCCCGCACAGGCCGACGACCCGGAGCGGGTTCTCGCCGCCGCGCTGCTCCCCGCGTCCGGCCTCGGCTGGCCGTGGCGCCCGGCGCCAGGAGCCTCCGCGGGCGGCCTGGCCCCGGCCGAGCTGCGCGCCCTGCGCGGCCTGCTCGCCGCGGCCGCCCCCGCAGCCCGACTCCAGCTTGGCGCCCGCGTGCTCCTCGGCCTCGACCTCGGGCCCGCCCCGGCGCCCGCCCCCGCCGCGCCCTGGCCCCGCCGCGCCCCCGACGGCCTGGGCCTGCGCGCCCTCCTCGCCCGCGACCTCGGCGCGCCCCCCGCCGACGCCGACTACGCCGAGCTGCGTGAGCACGCCCTGCTGCGTGACGGCGCGCTGCGGCCCGCCCGCGCCGCCGAGCTGCGCGCCGCCCTCCTTGCGGACGGCCCCGCCGGCGAGCGGGCCCGCGCCCTGCGCGATGCCGTCGTCCGCGCCGACGAGCGCGCCGCCGCTGCCCTGGCCGCCCTTTTTGGGGGCGCCGCGCCGCCGGAGCTCACCGAGCGCCTGCTCCGCCAGGCCGGGCCCAGGCGGGGCTGGCTTTCGGTTGGGGCTGACGCCCGGCTCCAGCTTGCCCTGTGCGCGGCCGTGGTGCTGTTGGTGGCCGCGGCCTTCCTCCTGCCGGGGCGGCGCCCGGCGGCCGAGACGCCGGCCCTCGCCGCCGCCCCCGCCCTCCCGCCGGCCGTGCTGGTGGAGCGGGCCAGGGACCGCTTCGCCGCGGCCCCCGAGCGCGGCGTGCTCTACGAGCGCTACCTCGCCGAGGTCGGCGCGGAAACCTGGCGGGTCGAGCGCTGGTACGACTACGCCCCGCCGCACCCCCTGCGCGTCGAGGTGCGCGACGCGACCGACCGCACCTTGTTCGCCCTGGCCACCGACGGCCGCGAGCTGGTGCAGGGCCAATTCCGCGGGGGCCGCGACGAGGGCCAGCTGCGCAGCCGCGAGGTCGCGATGACCCCGGCCGAGATCGAGGCCCTGCTGCCCATCCTGCGGGCCCAGCCCGACGGGCTGCAGCGCTTCGGCCGCCGCGAGATCCCCAACCTGGAGCGCTTCTACCTCGACCAGGCCAGCTCCGCCCCGCTCGCCGACCTCGGCGCCGCCACGGTGGCCGGCCGCGCCGCTCGCCTCGTCTCCTTCCGTAGCACGGCTCCGCTGCCGCCGGCGGGCGCCTCCCCGGCCTCGGCCCAGGTCGTGCTTGCCATCGACGCCGAAACCTACGGCCTGCTGGAGGCCCGCGTCCTTCCGGACGGCGCCGACGCCGTCGGGGTCGTCCGCACCCCCTGGCGCGCCGAGGCGCACGACGTGCTCGCCGCCGCCCCCGCCGGGACCTTCCGGCTGCCGTAAGGTGACGTGGAGGGTTCTTAGCCGCGCCGCCGGCGCCTCACCCACCCCCACATAGCCCTGACCCGTGGGTCGGCCCGCAGCAGCGCCAGCCCGGCGGCTAGCAGCGGCAGCGCCGGCCAGAGGGAGCTGATCGCCACCCCGTGCCGGAAGCCCGGCAGGTTGGCCACCATCCAGATGCACGCCGCCCCGGCCAGCCCGGCCGGGCCGGCGCGGATGCCGACCATCAGCCCCAGGGTCAGGAGGGCCAGGGGCAGGCCGGCTGGGCTTTCGGGGATGTGGCCCACCAGCAGGGGCGCGGCCAGCAGCGCCACGCCCACCGCCACCAGGGTCGCCGCGAGGCTGCGCCGCCGGCCGCTCGGCGGCTCGAATGGCTCCTCGGCGCGCGGGAACGCCGGCGGCGCGAGGGGGCGCATGTGGTCGAGGTTTGGGGGCGGTGGGAAGCTATCATCGCGGAGCTGCCAGGCCAGGTCGAGCTTGCGCCGGGCGGCGCGGTCGGCCAGCGCGGCCAGGGCCGGGTCGGCGGCGAGCTCGGGCGGCAGGGCTTCGATTGTGGTCGGCGCGGCGGGCAGGCGTGCTGCCAGCTCGGGTGCCACCCGCGCCCGCTCCGCCGTCAGGGCGGCGCAGATCAGCGCGTAGACGCGGGGGCCGCGCTCGGCGTCGACCAGGAGGGCGTCGCGCAGCGGCATCGCCCCCAGCGCCCGCTGCTCCCAGGCCGCCAGCAGCCCGTCCAGCTCCTCGGCCTGAACGGCGCCCAGGCCGACCCCGAACGCCCCGCGGCGCAAGTCCGCCCGCAGCCGCGCCGTGCTGGTGGCGCGGAGCAGGGCCTCGGCCGCCGCCCGGTCGTAGGCAACGAGGGCTGGCGCGGGGGTGTTGCTCGTCGGGTACATCGCGCGGCCGCCCTGTGTGCTTCCAAAACCTCTGCGTTCTCAGCGCCTCTGCGGCAAATCAAACCCTTGTTCTGCTCCTAGGCGACGCTGAGCCCTGCCAGCCACGCCCCGAGCAGGTCGGGCAGGTCGTCGAAGACGGCGTCGGGCCGGAAGCGCTCGCCGATCTCGTCGCGCCGGCTGACCCCGGTCAGCACCAGGGCGCTGGTCAGCCCGGCCCCGGTGGCGCCGGCGATATCGGTGTCGAGCCGGTCGCCGATCACCAGGGTCGTGTCCTGGTTGGCGCCAAGGAGCTCAACCGCCACCTGGAACATCGTCGGCGCCGGCTTGCCGATCACAAAGGGCTCGGCGTCGGTGGCGGCCGTGAGCGCCGCCATGATCGCCCCCGCCCCGGGGATCAGGCCCTCCTCGCTGGGAAAGGTCCGATCGGGGTTGGTGGCGATGTAGCGCGCGCCGCCGCGAATGCAGAGGGCGGCCGTCTTCAGCTTGGCGTAGGTCACCTCGAAGTCGGCGCCCTGCACCACCAGCTCGGGCGCTTCGGCGTCCTCCACGAAGTAGCCGTCGCCGAGCAGGGCCTCGCGCAGGCCGCGCATCCCGACGATGTAGACCCGCGTGCCGGCTGGGTACGTCGCCCGCAGGTAATGGTTCGTCGCCAGGGCCGAGGTCACCACCAGCCCGGCCGGCATGCGGATGCCCATCGCCGCCAGCTTTGCCTCGTACTGCTCGGGCGTCATGGAGGCGTTGTTGGTGATGCAGGCGTAGCGAATGTCGCGGACGTCAAGGAAGGTTAGCAGTTCGACCGCGCCCGGGAGCACCTGCCGGCCCCGGTACAGCACCCCGTCCATATCGAACAGCACCGCCTTGATATTGGCGAAGGGGATCATAGCCTCACATCCGCTCGGGCGCGGCGATGCCGAGCAGCCCCAGCCCATTCTTGAGCGCCTGGGCAGTGCAGCCCACCAGGGCCAGCCGGGCCGCGCGCAGCTCGGGGGTGTCGGCCTTGAGCACCGGGCACTGCTCGAAGAACACGCCGAACTCGCGGGCCGTGGTGTAGCACCAGTCGGCGATCACAAAGGGCGCGTAGCGGGCGCCGGCCTCGCGCAGCGCCTCGGGCAACCGGCCCAGGTGCTTGAGCAGCCGCTGCTCCGACGGGTGGGCGAGCAGCGCGGGGTTCGCGTCCTCGGCCCCCACGCCGCCATCATCGGCCGCCTTGCGCAGGATCGAGCGGCAGCGGGCGTGCGAGTACTGGAGGTAGGTGGCGCTGTTGCCCTCCGTGGCCAGCATACGCTCCCAGTCCAGCGAGATGTTGCGCTTCGGGTCCTGGTACAGGTCGTTATAAACCACGGCACCCACGCCGACGGCCTCGGCCACCGCCGCCTTCTCGGCCTCGGGCAGGTCCGGGCTTTTGCGCTCCACCACCGCGCGGGCCCGGGCCACCGCGTCGTTCAGCAGTGTTTCGAGGTAGACCATGTTGCCCTTGCGGGTCGACAAGGCCTGGCCGTCGGGGGTGGTGATGATCCCGAAGGGGATGTGGACGAGGGCCACGTCGCGGGCGTGGCCCATGGCGCGGACGATTGCGAACAGTTGCCGGAAATGGAGCTCCTGCCGCCCGTCGACCACATAGATGATCTGGGCCGGGCCGAACTCCTTGAGCCGGAACTGCACTGTGGCGATGTCGCGGGTCATATACACGGTGCCGCCGTCGTTGCGCTGGATGATGAACTTGGGCAGGCTGTCCAGCTCGGCCACCACGGAGCCGTCCTCGTCGCGGTAGGCGGCATCCTTGTCGAGCGTTTCCTGGATGACGCCGGGGAGCATTGGCTCGTAGAAGCTTTCGCCATAGGCGTGGTCAAAGGCAATCCCCAGCCGGTCGTAGTTGCGCTGGGCCGCGCTGAGCGTCAGGTCCACGCACCACTGCCAGATCGCCCGCGCCTCCGGGTCGCCCTGCTCCAAGGCGAGCGACCAGCGCCTGGCCTCGTCCTCCAGGGTGGGCTGCTCCTTCATCTCGGCGTTGAAGCGGGCGTACAGCGCCTCCAGCTGCTCCATCGCCGTCTCGCCGCCTGCCTCGGGCTTGCCGTAGTGCATGATCGACGCGATCACGGTGCCGAACTGGGTGCCCCAGTCGCCGAGGTGGTTGTCGCCGATCACGGTGTAGCCGAGGGCCCGGAAGATGTTGACGATCGTCTGGCCGATGATCGTCGAGCGGATGTGGCCGACGTGCATGCGCCGGGCGATGTTCGGGGCCGAGTAGTCGACCACGATCCGCTGGCCCGCCCCGTCGGCCTGCTGCCCGTAGCGCGCGCCGCGGCTGGCGATCTCGCCGAGCACCGCGGCGGCCGTGGCCGCCGGGTCCATGCTGAAGTTGAGGAACGGCCCCGCCGCCGCCACCGCCCCGATCAGCGAGCCCGCGCCCGGCCGGATCGCGGCGGCCAGCTCGGCCGCGAGCTGCGGGGCCGGCACCCCCAGCTCCTTGGCCGCCCGAAACGCCGGGAAGGCCAGGTCGGCGGGGATGTTCGGCTTTGGCGTGGTCAGCTCGATCAGCCCGGCAGGGACGCGGCCAGTGGCGGCGATCGCATCCTTCACCTCCGCGCTGAACCGTTCAAGGGCGTAATCCATCTCGCGCTCCAAACCGCGCCGCGCGGCGCGTTCATCTTCTTTGGTGGTCCTGTCCAGTATACGGGTGTTCGCGGGGCGACGCAACTTGATGCCGGCCAGGGCGTCTCAGCGCGCTGTAAGGCTTCATTAATCTTCTGTTATTGTGTGTCGTCGGCCGGGCGTGCTACTATGGCATGCGCGGCGTGTTGTTGCCCATCTCAGCGCTCAATTCGGCCAGGTGCTATGCTCGCCATCCGTTCCAGCATCCAGCTCAAGATCCTCCTGCTGCTCCTCGGGCTGGCCCTGCCCCCGCTGCTGCTGGTGGGCTGGACGGGGCTTGCCGGCCTCGACCAAGCCAAGACGAGCGCCGTGGTGGAGGGCACCGCGGCCCTGCGGACCGAGGCCGAGCGGGTGCTGGCCCTGCGCGCCCTGGACAAGGCCCGCCTGTACGACCAGGCCCTCGCCGGCATCCAGCAGCAGGTCGAAGCGATCGCCGCCTTTGCCGAAACGCGCTATGGCCAGCCGCCGCCGCCAGCCACTGCGGACCGGGTTTGGGTCGCCCCCAGGCCCAGCCCCGCGCTGCTGGAGCGGTTCCGCGACGATGTCGCCTTTGCCCAGCAGCTCACCCCGCTGCTTCGCTCCTCCGTTGGGGCCAACAAGCTCGTCAGCCTCGGCTACGTCGCCCTGGACCAGGGCGGCGTCATCGCGTTTGACACGCCGGCCGTGATCGACACCCTGCTGGAGTACCCGGCCTTCGACCCGCGCAGCCGCCCCTGGTACACCCAGGCCCGCTCGGCCCGGGCCACGATCTGGACGGCGGCCTACGTCGACGCCAACACCGGCCTGCTCGCCACCACCTGCGCCACCCCGATCTACGACAGCAATGACCGCTTTATCGGCGTGGTCGCCTTCGACCTGCTCCTGTCCACCATTCAGCAGGACTTGCTGACGGTCGACATCGGCCGCACCGGCTACGCCTTCATGGTCAACCAGCTCGGCGACGTGATCGTCCGCCCCGACATGCCCGCCGAGAACCTGGCCTGGAACCAGCCCTTCCGCACCGAGCGCCTCCCCGACTCGCCCAGCGCCGGTCTGCGCGCCGTCGCGGCGCGTATGCGCTCGCGCGAGGCCGGCGTGAGCCAGATCGTCGACAGCGCCCGTCCGGCCTATATCGCCTACGCCCCGATCGCCACCGCCGGCTGGAGCGTCGCCCTCGTCATCCCGGCCGACGAAGTGGTCGCCCCCGCCGTCGCCACCGGCCAGCAGCTCGCCCTGAGCCAGGAGCGACTGCGCCGTCAGCTCACCATCACCCTGGCCGTGGTGGTGGCCGCGATCGGCGCCCTTGGCGTGCTGCTGTCGCTGTCCTTCACCCGCCGCATCCGCGCCCTCCAGGCCGGCGTCACCGCTGTCGCCGGGGGCGACCTGCGGCAGCGCCTGCCCGCCGCCGGCCAGGACGAGATCGGCCAGCTTGTCGACGCCTTCAACACCATGACGGCCACTCTCCAGGCCAAGGTGGTCGAGCTCGAAGAGAACGCCGAGCAGCTCGCCACGGTCAACGCCGTCAGCAACGAGCTCAAGCGCCTGCTCGACCTACCGCGGCTGTACCAGGTGATCGCCGAGGCCGTCTGCGAGCGCTTCGGCTTTGACCGGGCCGCGCTCTACATCGTCGACGGGCGCTACCTGCGCGTCGCGGGGGCCTCGTTCGGCAGCGGCAAGGAGCAGGAGGCCCGGCACTTCGCCGAGGTGGTCAACGCCAACCTGCTCCGCCTCGACGGCCCGACCGTCGAGGCCGACGTGGTGCGCAGCGGCAAGGCCGTGATCGTGGACGACCCGTGGAACCACCCCCGCGTCGACCAGAGCAAGCAGCGCGCGGACGGCGGCAACTCCTACGTCCAGGTGCCGATCTTCGGCCGCAGCGGCGATGTGATCGGCCTGCTCGGCGCCGACTACGCCCGCACCGACCGCCCGATCGCCGCCGAGGACGCCAGCCGCCTGCTCATGTTCGCCAACATGGTCGGCCTGACGATCGAGAACGTCCGCCTGTACAGCGACCTGGAGCGCCAGGTGGCCCAGCGCACCGAGCAGCTGCGCGCCGCCCTGGATCAGGCCCAGCTCGCCGACCGGCGCAAGAGCGACTTTCTGGCCAGCGTCAGCCACGAGCTGCGCACGCCGCTCAACGCGATCATCGGCTTCTCGACCGTGCTGCTCGATGGGATCGACGGCCCGCTCTCGCCGCCCCAGCGCGAGGACGTCCAGAGCATCAACCGCAACGGCCGCTTCCTACTACACCTGATCAACGAGCTGCTCGACCTGGCCAAGATCGAAGCCGGCCACCTGACACTCAATGTGGCCCCGGTCAGCCTGGCCGCCCTGGCCGGCGAGGTCGCCGACACTGTTCAGGCCTTGCTCCACGATCCGGCTGTCGCCCTGCACTGCGCCCTGCCGGACGACCTGCCGCTCGTCCTCGCCGACGCCGACCGGGTGCGCCAGATCCTGCTCAACCTGTTGTCGAACGCGGCCAAGTTCACCGAGCGCGGCTCGATCACCGTCGGCGCCTACCTGCTCGACGAGGTTCGCGAGGATGGGCAGGTCGCCCCCGCGGTCGCCATCACCGTGGCCGATACCGGCGTTGGCATCCCGCCCGAGCGCCAGCACGACGTGTTCACGGAGTTCGTGCAGCTCCACAACGGCCGCCTGCGCGCCCGCGGCACTGGCCTGGGGCTGGCGATCGTGCGCAAGCTGGTCGAGGCCCAGGCCGGCCGGGTCTGGGTCGATAGCCAGCCGGGCGCCGGCAGCACTTTTACCTTCACCTTGCCCGCGATCGCCCGCCCCGCGCCTGTGGGGCGCGCGAACGGCGCGAACGGCGCACATACCGGGCACTCCCTCGCCGCCGCTGTGGCGGCCAGGCTCAAGGCCGACGCGCGGCGTGAACGGGCATAGCACGGCTTTGGCCGGGGCGGCAGGAAATAAATGAGCGACGCGCAGCAGAAGATCCTTTACATTGAAGATAACCGCGACAACCAGCGGCTCGTCGAGCGCGTGCTCGGCGCCCGCGGCTATCAGGTGGTGGTGGCCGCGGATGGCCCCGAGGGCGTGGCCCTGGCCCGCGAGCTGCTGCCCGTGCTCGTCCTGGTCGACCTGGGCATCCCCGGGCTGGACGGCTACGAGACGACGACCCGGCTGCGCTCGCTGCACCACCTCGGCGGGGTGCCGATCATCGCTCTCACCGCCGACGGCACGCCCGGCTCGCGCGAGCGGGCCCTGGTGGCTGGCTGCGACGGCTACCTGATCAAGCCGATCGACGCGCGCCAGCTCCCGGCCCAGATCGGCGAGTTCATCGCCGGCAAGCGCGAAACGGTGCCCGCCAACGCCGACGAGGCCGACCTGCTGCGGGCCTACAACCAGAAGCTGGTCGAGCGGCTGGAGGGCCAGGTGCGCGAGCTGATCAAGGCCAACGCCGAGCTCCAGGAGCTCGACCGGCTGAAAAGCCACTTCCTGTCCACGCTGTCGCACGAGCTGCGCACCCCGCTGACCTCGCTGCTCGGCTACCTGGAGCTGTTCGACCGCGGCATGCTCGGCCCCCTCGCCCCGCCCCAGCGCGAGGCGGTGACGGTGATGCGCCGCAGCACCGAAACGCTGGCCCAGCAGTTGAACAACTTGCTGTACTTCCAGGAGCTGCGCACGCGCGCCTTCGCCTTCCGCCCGGTGCGCCCGCTTGAGGCCCTGCGGCCCCTGCTCGCCGGCATGCAGGATCGCGCCCAGCACGCCGGCGTGCGCTTCGAGGTCGCCGCGGTCGAGCCGGCGCCCATCCAGCTCGACGCGGGCGCCTTCGAGCAGCTCATGCGCAACCTGCTCGACAACGCCCTTAAATTCACTCCGCCCGGCGGCTGGGTGCGCCTGACTCTCCATGACGAGCCTTCGCGCGTGATCCTGCGTGTCGAGGACAGCGGCCCGGGCATGGACAAGGAGCACCTGGAAAAAATCTTTCTCCCCTTCTACCAGGTGGACCGCTCGCTCGCCCGAGCCCATCACGGCAGCGGCCTCGGCCTGGCGATCGTCCGCCACATCGCCGAGGCCCACGGCGGCCAGGTCACCGTCAAGAGCGCCCCCGGCCGCGGCAGCGTCTTCACGGTGGTTCTGCCGCGCACCTCGGCCTGACTCCCTTCACCGCGCGTACAGCCGCCGGTACACCCCGTAGAACCCGTATACCGCCTTTACGTAGCCCTGCGTTTCGGGGTAATCGATCCGCTCCGCGAACAGGTCGGGGTCGGCTACCTGGCTGCCGCCGGCCCAGCGCAGGCTGTTGCCGAGGCCCCCGTTGTAGGCGGCGAGGGCGCCGTGGGGGCTGCCCTCCATGTCCTTCAAGCGCTGCCCGAGGTAGAAGGCGCCGAAGCGCAGGCTGACCGCCGGGCGGTACAGGTCGTTGAGGGCGAAGGGGGCCACGCCGAGGTTCTGGGCGATGCCCTGGCCCGTCTCGGGCATGATCTGGGCCAGGCCGCGGGCGCCGACCCACGAGGTCGCCGCGGGGTCGAACAGGCTTTCCTGGCGCAGCAGCGCGTAGAACAGCAGCGGGTCCACCCCGAACTCGGTTGTTTCGCGCCGCACCAGCTCGGGGAAGGGGGTGGGGAAGCGCAGCCGCGCGAGCGGCTCGGGCGCGGCGGCCTCGGCGGGGGCGAGGCGGCGGAGTCGGTCGGCGGCGAGCAGGGCGGTTCTGGTGTTCCCGGCCGCGTGCGCGGCTTTAGCAAGGGCCAGCAGCGCCGCGGGCTCGTCGCCGGCCGCCTCCAGCCCGGCCTCCCACTCGGCCCGCGCCGCCGCGCCCAGGCCGACCTCGGCCAGCAGCCGGGCCAGGCCGGCGTGGACCGCCGGGTCGGCCTCGGCGGCGGGCTGGCTCACCTCGGCGGGCGACCAGCCGGCGGCCCACGCCGACAGCGTTTCCCAGTCGGCCTCCCCCAGTGGCGCGCCGATCGCCGCGCTCCCCGCGGGGAGCGGGCCGAGCTCCTCGGCGGCGCGGACGCCGTAGTAGGATTCGGGGGCCGCGGCGGCGGCGGCGGCGAACAGCTCCGCGGCGCGGGCCTCGTCGCCGAGGGCGCGGGCCGAGCGGGCGGCCCAGAAAGCCCCGCGGGCCCGCTCGGCGCCGGCGTTGGCCTCGGCGAGGGCGGCAAAGGCGGCGAGGGCGTCGGCGTGGCGGCCGGCCTCAAAAAGGGCCAGGCCGGCCCGGCGAAGCGCGCTCTGGCCCTGGGCGCTCGCCGGGTAGGCCTGGCCAAGGGCGAGGCGCTGCTCCTGGGCGCCAACGGCGTCGCCGAGCCGGTCGAGCAGCAGGGCGGCCCGGTCCAGGGCCTCGGGGGCGAGGGGGTCGTCGGGGTAGGCGGCGGCGAACTCGCGGTAGCCCTGGACGGCCCGCGCCGGGTCGCCGCTCTGGCCGACGCTCTGGACCCAGTCGAGCTGGGCCTGGCGCCCGGCCCGGCCGTTCGGGCTGAGGGCGCCGGCCTCGGCGAGGGCGGCCAGGGCGCCTGGGAAATCGCCCGCGCCGCGCAGGGCCAGGGCGCGACGGCGGCGCAGCTCGACGGCCCGCTCGGGGTCGGCCTCCTGGGCGATGGCCGCGTCGAGGCTGGTGACGGCGTCGGACCAGCGCTCGGCAGCGAGGTAGATCTGCCCGGCCAGGGCGGGGGCCAGCGCGGGGTCGCCAGCCGCGCGGAGCTGGTCGGCAGCGGCCGCGGCGGGCGCCGTCTCGGGCAGCGCGGTGGCGAGCTCGACCAGCCATGTGCGGGCGCGGCCGGCGTCGCCCGTCTGCTGGGCGAGGGCGGCCGCGGCGGCGAGCTGGCGGGCGCGGTAGGCCGGGTCGCGGGCCAGGTCGATCAGGGCCGCGTAGCGGTCGAGGGCGTCGACGGGGCGGCCGGCGGCGAGAAGCTGGGCGATCGCTTGCTCGGAGGCGCTGGCGCGCTGGGTGCGTGCGATCGGGCTGTCGGCCGCGGCGACGTAGGCGGCGGCGGCCTCGGCGGGCTGGGCGAGGGCGGCGTGCTGTTCGGCCTGGCCGAGGGCGGCGTAGGGGGCGAGCGGGGTGCCGAGCGCGCGGTACCGCTCGTAGGCACCGATCGCCGCGGCGTGGTCGCCGGCGGCGGCGTGGGCCCGGGCCAGCCAGAACAGGGCGGGGGCCCGCTCGGGGCTGTCGGCGGGGCCGTCGGCGAGGGGGCGGAGCAGCTCGGCCGCGGACGTCCAGCTACCGCGCCCGGCGAACAGCTCGGCGAGCAGCAGCCGGGCGGGGGCGGCCTCGGGGCTGGCGGGGTGCGTTTGCAGCAGCGCGCTGAGTGCTTCGCCAGCGGCGGCCCCGTCGCCCGCCTCCTGGGCGGCGACCGCCTGTTCCAGCAGCTCGGCCGGCGGGGGGGCGGGCGTGGGCGCCTGGCCGATAGCGGGCGGGGCGGGGGTGGCGTTGGGCGGTGGGGCGGCCGCGATGTCGCAGGCGGCGAGCAGGGCGGCGGCCAGAAGCGCGGCCGCGCTGCGCATGGAGGGTAACGGCTTCACCCGGGCATCTTACCACAGGCGCAAATGCGGGCAGGGCGTTTCGTGACGATGTTTTAACGAAAGACTGGCTAGGCAAAGGGCGGGCGAGGCCGTACAATGGGAAAGGCGCAAACGCCGCCTCAGCCGGTGCCCTGATCGTCGCAGCTTCACATCCCTAGCCGGTCGCGTATCCCACTCCCCGCCCTCCTTGTGGGCATGCCGCCGAAACCGACGCCCGCTTCCCCGAGCGCGGCGGCCTCATTGTGCAGACAGGGTTAGCTGTGAACGGTGCGTGGACGCCGGCCCGGTAGCGGGCGGGCCAACAGACCGTCGCCGCATCGCAAGGAAGGGAGAGGATCGCATGGAACGGATCGTACGGCTCGCCGGTGCCTTCTGGGTGGCGCTGATGCTTGTGGCGCTCGCCGGGGTGCCGGGCACGGCCGAGGCCCAGAATCGGCTGTGCTTCGGCGAAGTGCCGGACTGCATCGAGGGTCGCTTCGCGGAGTACTGGCAGCAGAACGGCGGCCTGCCCGTGTTCGGCTTTCCGATCGGGCCGGCCCGCCTTGAGAACGTCGGCGGCGGCCAGTTCCTGGTGCAGCCCTTTGAGCGCAACCGCTTCGAGCTCCACCCCGAGAACCAGCGCCCCTACGACGTGCTGCTCGGCCGCCTCGGCGACGACCGCCTGCGCCAGCTTGGCCGGCCCTGGGAGAACGAGCCCAAGGCGCCCGCCACCAGCCAGGCCGGCTGCCAGTACTTCGCCCAGACGGGCCACCTCGTCTGCAACCAGTTCCTGAATTACTGGCGCACCCACGGCCTGAACCTCGACGGCCGCGCCGGCTTTACCGAGGCCGAAAGCCTGGCCCTGTTCGGCCTGCCGCTGACCGAGGCCAGGGTCGAGAACGGCAGCGACGGCCGGCCCTACCTGACCCAGTGGTTCGAGCGGGCCCGCTTCGAGCTCCACCCCGAGATCACCGCCGATACCGTGCTGCTCGGCCTGCTCGGCCGCGAGGTGAGCGCCGCCCCCGCCCAGCCCACGCCTACCCCTCCGCCGCCCGCAGCCGACCCGTGCGCCGATGTGCCCGAGCCGCGCAACGGCCGCATCCGGCCCGCCAAGTGCGTCAACCCGGGCACCCGGATTGAGATCGACGTTTTCGGCTTCCAGCCGAACGAGGAGATCGGCTTCTGGCTGACCTCGCCGGACGGCGTGATCGTCGGCACCCGCCAGACGCTGAACATCGGCCCGTCGGGCGCGGTGAACGGCCTGCCCTTCAACACCACGAACCTGACCCCCGGCCTGTGGTACTTTGTCTTCGAGGGCGTGTCGAGCCGGAACCAGTCGGTGGTCTACTTCAAGATCCTCGGCGCCCAGGCCGCACCGCCGGCCAACAACAGCTGCACCGACGTGCCGGCCTCGGTCAGCGGCGACATCGACCCGAAGTGCATCCGCGGCGGCCAGCAGTTCGAGGCCTTCGGCGTCGGCTTCCGGCCGGGCGAGCGGGTCGGCTTCTACATCACCGCCCCCGACCAGTCCGTGGTCGAGCTCCAGCTCCGCGATGGCGACGCCACCGCCGATACCGACGGCTCCTTCGGCATTGTCGGCGCACTGCCGCGCGGCCTGCCGGTCGGCATCTACGCCATCACCTTTGAGGGCGTCCAGAGCGGACATAAGGCGATCGTCTACTTCAAGTATATTCAGTAGCGCAGCGCCAACACACCTAGGCCGCGTCGACACCAGCTGTCGGCGCGGCCTAGGTGTGGTATCATCCGCCGCGTCCCTAAGGCACAGTAGAGGAGGAGCAGATGAAGGTCGCGTATGTGTTCACCACGTCGGGCCACACCGCGAGCTATAAGCTCGGCAAGATGATTCTGCCCCAGCTGGAGGCGGGCACCCACGGGGTGCAGGTCGTCGGGATGATGTTCTTCGACGACAACAACTATGTGCTGCGCGCCGGCGACCCGATCGGCGAGCGGCTGGCCAAGGTGGCCGCCGAGCAGGGCGTCCTGCTGATGATGTGCGACCAGTGCGCGATCGAGCGCGGCCTGGCCGAGGGCGAGCCCGGCAACTGCCGGCCGAGCGGCACCGTCGCCGGCGTCCACGTCGGCTGCTTCCCCGACCTGTACCGCGCCCTCGCCGGCGCCCCGCCGGACCATATCATCACCCTGTAAGTCGGCGTTTTACCGCGGGGGCGCAGCGGCTGTGCGGCCGCGCGCTCACCTGTCGATGCGGTCCTCGCGCCAGCGGAAGACGAACTGCTTGTCGCCCGGGCGGTCCTGCTTGAAGCGCCACAGGCGGGTGGGGCGGCCGCGGCCCTCGCGGAGGTGGGTCGTCTCCTCCAGCAGGCCGGACTCCTTGATCTTGCGGTAGAAGTTGCCCTTGTCGAGCTGCTCGCCGAGGATCTGCTCGTAGATGTGCTTGAGCTCGAGGATGGAGAACAGCTCGGGCAGGAGCTGGAAGGCCAGGGTGGTGTACTCCAGCTTCGACCGCAGGCGCGAGATCGCGAAGCCGAGGATCTGGTCGTGGTCGAAGGCGAGCTGCTCGGGCAGGGCCCGGACGGGGAACCAGCGCACGGCGGTGCTTTCGTCGCTCGCGCGGACGTGCTGGCTTTCCGCGCGCACGAGGGCGATGTAGGCCACGCTGATCACGCGCGTGCGCGGGTCGCGCCCGACGTCGCCGAAGGTGTACAGCTGTTCGAGGTACACGTCGCGCACGCCCGTCTCCTCCTCCAGCTCGCGCCGCGCCGCCTGCTCCAGCGACTCCTCCATCTCGATAAAGCCGCCCGGGATGGCCCAGCACCCTTCAAAGGGCCAGCGCCGCCGCTGCACCAGCAGCACATGGAGCTCCCGCTCGATCAGGGTAAAGATCACCACGTCGACGGTGACGGACGGCCGCTCGTATTTGCTCGCGTCGTAGCTCTGCGCGTTCTCTTCCATCCCCGGCCTCCGCCTAAATAGTGTAAATTATACACTAAGTATACGGGCCAGGGCCGCCCTTGTCAAGCGGGATCGGACGGGGGCGCGGCATCAGTTGGCGCGGACAATCTTTTCGACAAAATCGCGGGCGAAGGCCCGGATCTGGTCGAGGTCGTTGGCGGCGGGCGTGCGGCGAACATATGCTTCGAGGTCGGCCAGGGCCTGGTAGGCACGCCCGAGGCGGAAGCGGAGCAGCCCACGGTCGCGCAGCTCGCCGGCGTCGCTCTGGTCGAGCAGGAGCAGCCGCTCGACGGCGGCGAGGGCCAGGGCGGTGTCGCCGCGGGCCAGGTGGGTCTGCTTGAGGTTGCGCAGCACGCGGGCGAGGATAGCGCCGCGGCCAGGCGGGCGCAGGATCGCGCTCATCAGCTCGGGGCCGACGGCGCCGTAAAAGGTGGCGACCTGGCGCTCACAGTCGGCGCGGCTCCACAGGGCTCCGCCGCCGAACGGGTCGACGTACAGCTCGCCGGCATCGAGCGGCCAGCGGACCAGGAAGTGGCCGGGCAGGGCCACGCCCTCCAGGGGGAGGCCGAGGCGCCAGGCCACCTCCAGGTAGACGACCGAGAGCAGGATGGGCAGGCCGGTGCGCCGCTCCAGCACCCGGTCGAGGTAGCTGTTGGCCGGGTCAGGCTGCTCGGAGTAGTGCGGGTCGCCGCGGAAGCCGGCCTCGGCGAAGAGGGCGCGGTTGATCGCGGCGATCTGCTCGGCGGGGCTGGCGGCGGCGATCACGGCGGGGCGGGCGGCGCCGGCGAGGATGTCGAGCTGGGCCAAGGCCGGGCGCGGGTCGGGGCCACCCTGGTCTTCCCAGGCGATCAGCAGCGCGCCCTCGGCCAGCGGCACCTGCTGGTCGGGCCGGCGGATGAGGCCGTGGAAGAGCCGGCGGGCCTGGTGCTGCATGGATCACTCCACCTGGCGGCAGATCGCGCCCCTGACGCTGCCCCTTCCGCCCGCCGGCTGCTCCCGGGCGAGATTGCAGCGCGCGTACCCTTGCGGGCTAGCCTCACAAGCGCGGTGCGGCCGGCCTCATGCGCCTGGGCTCAGGCGAGCACCGCGTTGGCGGCACCGAGCAGGGCCGACTTCGGGTTGAGAATGACGTGCACGGGCATGTCGGCCAGGAGGTCGCCAAAGCGGCCCTTGTCGCGGAAGCTGGCCAGGAAACGCTCGGCGCGCAGGGCGCCGAGGATGCGCGGCGGGATGCCCCCGCCGATAAAGACACCGCCGGTTGACAGCACCTTGAGCGCCAGGTTGCCGGCCTCGGAGCCGAGGATGCCGACAAACGTTTCCAGGGTGGCCGCGCAGATCGGGCAGGGCTCGTCGGCGAGGGCGGCGTTGACAATCACGGGCGTCGGGTCGCCGCCGGCCTTCAGCCGCTCGGCGACAGCCGGCGTTTCCTGGCCGAAGACGCGGTCGCGGAAGTAGGCGTAGATGTTGGGGATGCCGATGCCGGAGCAGACCCGCTCGAAGCTGACGTGGTCGAGCCGCTCCTGAAGATACTGGAGCAGGGCGAGCTCGGCGGGGGTGTTGGGCGCGAAGCTGGCGTGGCCGCCCTCGGACGGGTGGGCGCGGTAGCGAAGGCCATCCCAAGTCAGGAAGGCCTCGCCGAGACCGGTGCCCGGCGCGATCACAGCCAGGGCGCCGCCCTGCACCCGCACGCCGGGGTTGAGCGTGGCGATGTCGTCGGGCTCGAGGATGGGCACGGCGTGGGCGATCGACTCGAGGTCGTTGAGCAGCGACACGTACGGGCTGCCGAGGGCCACCCGCAGCTGTGCGGCGTCGATCACCCAGGGCAGATTGGTGATCTCGGCCCGCCCGTTCACCACCGGGCCGGCCACGCCGAAGCTGGCCGCCTCCACCAGCACGGGGTGGCCGGCCAGAAACTCGCGCACGATCGCCTCCAGGCTGCCGTAGCTCGCGCTGGGAAAGACGCTTTCCACCAGCGGCTGGTGGGGGCCGGAATCGCGCGAGAACAGGGCTAGAATTGTTTTGGTGCCACCGATGTCGCCTGCGAGGATCATGCTGCTCCCTCGATCAATTTACGGGGGGGACGGTCGTGGTGGTGCTCATCCCCCGGGCTCTGGTTCCGCCAATGCCTCCCTGAGGGCCGCGACCGCGCCGGCCACAGGCTGCTCGCCGTTGAACACCGCCGAGCCGCACACCGCCGCGGTGGCCCCGGCTGCGCGGCAGGCCGCGATCGTGCCGGTGTGGACACCGCCGTCCACCAGGATCTCCGTCTGGAGACCGCGCTCGTCGCGCAGGCGGCGCAGGCGGCGCACCTTGTCGAGGCAGGCCGGGATGAGCCGCTGGCCGCCGAAGCCGGGGTTGACCGTCATCACCAGGGCCAGGTCGAGCTCGGGCAGGACCTCCTCGATCGCGGCCAGCGGGGTGGCGGGGTTGAGCGCGGCCCCGGCCTTGCAGCCGAGGGCGCGGATCGCCTCCAGGGTGCGGTGGAGGTGCGGGCCGGCCTCGGCGTGGACGGTGATCAGATCGCAGCCGGCGGCGGCGAAAGCCTCCACGTAGCGCTCGGGCTCGACGATCATCAGGTGGGCGTCGACGCGGGCGCCGTGGCGGCGGGCCAGCGGCGCGAGCGCAGCCACCACCAGGGGCCCGATGCTGATATTCGGCACAAAGCGCCCGTCCATCACGTCGAGGTGCAGCCAGTCGACGCCGGCGGCGAAGACCGCCTCGACCTGCTCGCCCAGGCGGGTGAAGTCAGCGGTGAGGATGGAGGGGGCGATCTTCATTGCGTGCGTCTGGTGTGCCGCACCCCGCCCGGGCCGGCGACGAACAAATCGCTGGCGAGGCCGAGGAACAGGCCATGCTCGACCACCCCGGCCCGCCCGGCGAGCGCGGCGGCAACGCGCGCCGGGTCGGGCATGGGGCCGAAGCGGCAGTCCAGGATGAGGTTGCCCTGGTCGGTGCGGAAGGGGGCGCCGCCCGCCGACCGGCGCAGCGCCACCTCGGCGCCGAGGCCGGCGACCCAGCGGGCGGTGGCCCCGGCGCCGAACTCGACCACCTCCACCGGCAGGGCCCAGCGGGTGCCCAGGGCCGGGACGAGCTTGCCCTCGTCGACGATGATCGCGAGCCGCCGGCTGGCCTGGGCAACCATCTTCTCGCGCAGAAGCGCGCCACCGCCGCCCTTGATCAGGTTCAGCTGCGGGTCGACCTCGTCGGCGCCGTCGATCGTCAGGTCGATCTCGGCCACCCCGTCAAGCGTGGTAAGCGGGATGCCGAGCTGGTGGGCCAGAACTGCGGTGCCCTCCGCGCACGGCACGCCGACGATCGCGCGCAACCTTCCGGCAGCGAGCAGCGCGCCGATCCGCCGCGTCGCGAACGCGGCCGTGCTCCCGTACCCCAGCCCGAGCACCATGCCCGGCTGCACCAGATCCACGGCCGCCTCGGCCGCCCGCCGCTTCAGCTCGGCCGCCTGGCCCTCACCGCCCATCCTCGCCTCACAGCGCTGAAAAGTTCGGCCTGATTGTACACGATCTTCGGCGGCGCGGGGCGGCGGGGCGGCAAGGGGACAGGAGGACACGGGGACAGCTCCGTCGCGATGCCCCTTGTTCTCAGTCGGCGGGGGCGGGCACCTCGCTGGGGCGGCCGGCGCTGAGGCTGGTGACGTGGAGGATCTGCTGGGCGTCGAGGGTTTCCTCGCGCAGCAGGGCCTTCGTCAGGGCGTCGAGCTGGGCGCGGTGGTCGGTGAGGAGCTGGATGGCGCGCTGGTAGCTGGTGTCGGCGATCTTGCGGATGGCCCGGTCGGCGGCCTGGGCGGTGGCTTCGCTATAGGCGCGCTGGTTGAGGCCCGAGCCGAGGTAGTTGCCCTGCTCGCTGCTGAGCAGCTGGAGCTGGCCGACCTCGTCGCTCATACCGAAACGCATCACCATCGCCTGGGCCAGGTTGGTCACCTGCTGAAGGTCGTTCTCGGCGCCGGTGCTAACGTTGCCGTAGACGACCAGCTCGGCCGCCCGGCCGCCGAGGGTGGTGACGATGCGGGCCCGCAGGTACTCCTCGGTGTAGTTCCAGCGGTCGTCCTCGGGGACGGACAGGGTGACGCCGAGGGACTGGGCGCGGGGGACGATCGTCACGCGGCGCACCGGGTCGCTCTCGGGCTGGAGCAGGCCGCACAGGGCGTGGCCGGCCTCGTGGTAGGCCACCCGCTCGCGGTCATCGGGGCGCATGAGGACGCGCCGCTCGGCGCCGAGGAACAGCCGCTCCATGGCGTCCGTGAAGTCACGCATGGTCACCTTGCTGCCGCCGCGGCGGGCGGCGAGCAGCGAGGCCTCGTTGACCAGGTTGCGCAGCTCAGCGCCGGTGGCCCCGGGCATGTTGGCGGCGATCGTTTCGAGGTCGATGTCGTCGGCGAGGGGGACGGCGCGCGAGTGGATCTTGAGGATCTCGACGCGGCCGTTGCGGTCGGGGGGCTGCACGGTGACCTTGCGGTCGAAGCGGCCGGGGCGGGTTAGGGCCGGGTCGAGCACATCGGCGCGGTTGGTGGCGGCGAGCACGACCACCTTGGTGTCGGCGCTGAAGCCATCCATCTCAGTCAGGATCTGGTTCAGCGTTTGCTCGCGCTCGTCGTTGCCGCCGACCACATTACCGCCGCCGCGGCGGCGGCCGATCGCGTCGATCTCGTCGATAAAGATGATCGCGGGGGCGGCCTCGCGGGCCTCCTTGAACAGGTCGCGCACGCGCGAGGCGCCGACGCCGACCACCATTTCGATAAACTCGGAGCCCGACATGCTGAAGAAGGGCACGTTGGCCTCGCCGGCCACGGCCCGGGCGAGCAGCGTCTTGCCGGTGCCGGGGGGGCCTTCGAGCAGGACGCCGCGGGGGATGCTTGCGCCGAGGGCGGTGTACTTGGCCGGGTTCTTGAGAAAATCGACCAGCTCGACCAGCTCCTGCTCGACCTCATCGATCCCGGCGACGTCGTCGAAGTTGACCCGCTGCTCGGTGGCGGCGGCGTCGTAGCGGCGGGCCCGCGAGCGACCGAGGCCGAAAGCGCCGCCGGCCCCGCCCATCGAGCTGGCCAGGCGCCGGTTCAGCCAGAGAAAGCCGCCGATCAGCAGCAGGGTCGGGCCGAAGGCCAACACCAGATTCCAGAAGGGCGAGCCACCGGTGTCCAGCGGCTCGGCGGTGATGACGACATTGTTGGACTCAAGCAGGTCGATCAGGGTCGGGTCGGCGATCACGGTGGGCTTGTAGGTGGCGAAGCGCTCGTAGGCGCGCTGGCCCTCGGGGAGCTGGTCGGGGGCGGGCGAGATCGTCATGGCGCCGCCCTCGGCCTCCTCGACGACGACGGGGGCGCGGAAGCTGCCCTGGATGTCCTCCTCGCGGCTCGTGATCGCGAGGACGTTGCCGGCCTGGACCTGCTCCTTGAAGTTGGTGTAGGGGATGGTGACGAAGGTCGGCTCGTTGGGGAAAAACCAGTTGATGATCAGGTAGTTGGCCAGGAGCAGCACGAGAAAGCTGATCCAGAACCCGCCGCCGCGGGCGGGCTGCCACATCGGCTGCCCGCCCTGCTGGCCCTCCGGCGGCCGGCCCTGGCCCGCGCCCGGGGCGCTGCCGTGCTGTGGTGTCGCCATCTATCACCTCGCTCCGCTGTGCCGCTCATGTCCGCCTTTTTAGTATAGCGGCATTTGTGCCAGGCCGCCCCTACGGCCGGCCGCCCGGCTGCGGCAGCGGGATGGGCTGGATGGGGATGGGTATTCCCTCGGGGGGGGCGGCCGGCGGCTGGTTTTCTGGCGGGGCGGGCTGGGGCTGCGCGTCGGCCGGGGGCGGGCTTTCGGGGGGCGGCTGGCCGCCGTGGTCCTCCCCCGGCACGGGCTGCGGCTGGGGCGCGGCCGGCGCGGGTTGGGGCGGGGCCTCGGTCGGCGCGGGCTGCGGGACCTCCGTCTCGCTCGGGGAGCGGATGCCGAGCACAACCGTGGTGCCGGGCAGGATCCAGTCGCCGGCGGCGGGGACGGTGCTGACCACCGAGTAGGGCACGAACTGGTCGAACGCCTCGGGGATGCGCGCCCGGGTCTGGTAATCGACGTAGATCCGGTCGGCGCCGATCCCGATCGCGGCCAGGGCCTCCTTGGCCTGGTTCTCGCCGAGGCGGCGCAGGTCCGGCATCTGGATGGCGCCCTCGACCGGCGGCTTGGGCACCGGCGGCTCGAACATCGCCGCGGTGCAGGCCGGCAGGTCGTCGAGCCGGACGGCGCTGCCGGCGCTGCCCCCGGACCAGCGGTACTCGACCTTTTCGTCCTTGTCCCGGGGGGGCACGTTCCAGATATAAATCTCGCGCGCGAGTCCGGGGGGCACGGCCACCCCCTCGGCCGGGCGGCAGAAGGCCGCGGCGCTCAGCTGGGGAGTGTTGTCGCCGGCCTCGTCGCCCTCGGCGGGGGCGGCGGGGGCGCGCACGAGCAACGTGCCGTCGGCCGTCCAGTCCTCCTTCTGGGGGATGCGCACCACTGTGGCCTTCTTATAGGCGTCGCAGGGCACCTTGACCTGGGCCAGGCGCGCGTCGAGCTCGGGCCCGGGCTGGAGGGTGACGGTGGGGGTGATGATGGCCGTAAGCATCGGCCGAGTGAACAGCTCCTCCTTGTAGCCGCCGAAGGAGCCGGGGAGCTCGCAGATCGCGCGGCGCTGGACGCTGTTGTCGGTGGGGAGGGTGAACTCGGTCGGGATCACGCCGCCGGGGAAGGGCTGGGCGAACAGCTCGGCGTAGCGCGGCCGCTCCTTGATCCAGACGAACAGCTCCTCCATCACATTGCGCCAGATGATCCCGCCGCCGGACAGGCTTTCGACCTTGGCCGTCGGCTCGTTGTTGTTGTTGCCCGTCCACACGCCGACGGTGACGAATGGCGTGTAGCCGGCGGCCCAGGCGTCGCGCCAGTCGTTGGTCGTGCCGGTCTTGACAGCGGCGGGCAGGCTGAGCTTGAGCGGGCTGTTCAGGCCCCAAACCGCCTGGCGGGCCCGGTCGTCGCTGAGCATATCGCTCATGATCGCGGCCAGCTCGGGCGCGACAGCCTGCTCGCCCTGGTTCGGCCGGTAGCGCTCCAGCACCCGGCCGGAGGCGTCGGTGATCTCGAGAATGGCGACGGGCTCGTGGTAGCGGCCGCCGCTGGCCAGGGTGTTGTAGGCCGTGGTCAGCTCCAGCGGGGTCACCTCGCCGCCGCCGAGGGTCAGCGACAGGCCGTAGAAGTCGGCGCCGCGCTTGAGGCCGCTGCGGATGCCGACCCGGCTGAGCAGGTCGATCGTTTCGGGGATGCCGGCGAACTTGAGCGCCTTGACGGCGGGCATGTTCAGCGAGTTGGCCAGGGCGGTGCGCATACGGACGGGGCCGTTGAAGCGGCCGTTGTAGTTGAGTGGCGCGTACCACTGGCCGCCGGAGATCGGGAACTCGGTGGGCACGTCCCACCAGACCGTTTCGGGGGTGGCGCCGCGCTCCATGGCCGACAGAAAGGTGAAGGGCTTGAGGGCGGAGCCGGGCTGGCGCTCGCGAGTGGCGACGTTGACCTGGCCGTCGAGCACGTTGCCGCGCTCGTCGGGGCTGGAGGTGGCCTCGACGGCGTTGTAGTCGATGCTGCCGACCATCGAGAGCACCTGGCCGCTGTGGGGCTGCATGACCACCACGGCGGCGTTGTGGATGTTGCGCTCCTTGAGCTCGGTGATCCGCTCGTAGGCCTTCTGCTGGACCATGCGCTGCATGTCGAGGTCGAGCGTCGTAGTGATGCGCAGGCCGCCGCCGTTGAGGATCTCGTCGCCGTACGTTTCCAGCAGCAGGTCGCGCACATAGAAGACGAAGTGCGGCGCGTTGAGCGGCACCTCCTGCTCCACAAAGCGCAGGGGCTGGGCGAGGGCGGCGCGGGCCTGGGCCTCGCTCACATAGCCGTCCTCGACCATGCGCCGTAGGACGGCCACCTGGCGCCAGCGCGGCGGGGCGACGCCGGGTTCGAGCTGGTAGGCGGGCGCGAGCCAGGCCTGGCCGGCGTCGAGGCGGACGGGGGGCAGGTAGTTGCCCTGCGCGTCGCGCTCAAGGTAGTTGATCGGGTTGTAAAGCGTGGGCAGCTGGGGGAGGCCGGCGAGCAGCGAGGCCTGGGCCAGGTTCAGATCTTTGGCGTGGACGCCGAAGTACACCTCGCTGGCGGCCTCGATCCCGTAGGCCAGGTTGCCATAAAAGTTCTCGTTCAGGTACAGCTCGAGCACCTGCTCCTTGGCGTAGCTGTCGTCGAGCTCCTGGGCCAGGATGATCTCTTTGAGCTTGCGCTCGTAGCGCTTGTCGGGGGCCCGCTCGTCGGCCGTGAGCACGCTGTTCTTGATCACCTGCTGGGTGATTGTGGAGCCGCCGCCCGTTTCCTCGCCGGCCTGCAGGCTGCTCCACAAGGTGCGCGCGATGCCCGCCGGGTCGATGCCCTGGTTGGTGAAAAAGGTCTTGTCCTCGATCGCGACGGTGGCCTGGACGAGCAGGGGGGAGATGTCGTCGATGCGGACGTTGGTGCGCTTGCCGGCGTCAAACAGCTCGTACAGCAGGTTGCCGTTGCGGTCGAAGATGCGCGAGGTTTGAAACAGCTCGCGGCTTTCCAGGGCGGCCAGGCGCGGCTTGAGGGTGGCAGCCGTCTGGGCGTAGGCGCTGTAGGCCACGCCCGCCCCGGTGGCGCTGACCGCGAAGGCGAGCACTAGCATGACGGCGAGCAAGCGCCCCCCGATGCGGGCCAGCCGGCCGGCGGCCGGGGGGGCCACGGCCTTGCGGCGCAACAGGCGCGGGTAGGCGGGGCGGCGGGGCACGGGGTTGCCCGCGTAGGTCTGGCGAGTGTAGCGGTTTCGGAACATCGTTTAATAATCGCCGATATATCGATAGCCGATGGGGCAAGAGCTTTCGCCCAAGGAACCGCGCTTTGCCCCGGCGTAGCGCTAAGTAGTCGAAGCTACACTATGCATCACGAGCCGGTTCATGAGCCAGCCGGCAGTATACCACAGCCGACCTGAGGCAACTCTGATACGGCCGTGACAGCAGCGACGGGCCCGGGCCGAGCTTCCACGCGAGTGCTGCCGCCACGGCCGCAAGAAATATGCCGCCTGCTGGACACGACGCGGCGTATTGAAGGGATGGTTGTAGCGGTGGCCGGCTATCGGCTATCAAAGCAGGGCGGCTAGCTGGGCGTCGATGGCGGCCTCGGCGGCGGCGAGTTGGGCGAGGGCGGCTTCGCGGTCGGCCCGCTGCTGGGTGTGAGTTTGCTCCCAGGTGGGGCGGAAGCGTTCGGGGATGTCGTTGCGCAGGGCGGCGACGAGCTCGGCGCGCAGCTCGGGGAAGGACAGCTCCCACCAGCGGGTGAGGCGCGGGCTGGCGGCGGCCCCGGGCGGGCCAAAATCGGCGAGCAGCCGGCGCAGCACCGCGCGCTCGTGGGCCGCCACCTGGGCGGCGATGTTGGCCGCGCTCAGGGCCAGGCCGCCGAGGCTCGCCCGGGCCGGGGCGGGGATGGATGCATACCAGGCCGGCCCGAAGGCGGCAAGCGGCTCGGCGCCAGGGCTCGGGCCCGTGGCGCCCGCGGCCGGGGGGGCGCTGTCCTGCGGTCGTTCTGGCGGACCAAGCGCCGCGGTGGTCTTCGAGCCGTGGGCGCCGGCCCAGAGCAGCGCCAGCCAGAACGGATCGGCGGCGGGGATGACCGCGATTGGGGCGGCGACGAGGGCGCCGGAGTCGTCCCAGGCGGCGACGCCGGGGCCGAGCAGGATGCGCGGCCCGGGGGGGAGCGAGGGGGCGGCGACCTCCCACCACCAGCCACCATCGGTGGGGCGCCTGGCCGTGGCGGGGGTGTGGGGTCGCAGGTGGCGGGCGACGGCCGGGTGGGCTGCGGCGAGGGCGGCGAAGGCCGCCGCCTCGTCGCCGGCGGCGTCGGGGAGGCCAGCGGTGTAGCCGGGCGGGATGGCGAGGGCCCAGCGGTCGGCCGGGGCGGCGTGCCAGGGGCGTAGGTCGTCGGGGGCGATGAGCGGGCGGAACAGCCCGACGCTGGAGGGGTCGAAGATCACGAGCCGGTTGCGCTCGGCCCGGCCCAGCACAAAGGCCGCGGCCGGGGCGAGGTCGGCACCGGGGACCGGAGCGGGGGGGACGGCGGGCTCGCTCATGGGCGGAATCCTTTGACGCGGCGGGGGCCGAATTCCTGAATCGCGCGGCGTTTGTCGTTCAGGAACAGAAGGGGTATGTTAAAATATGAACCAGGGCATACAATTGCCAGATCAGCCCGTTCTCAATGCTTAAATCGCTGCTTAACCAGCGCCTCGGGCGCTATTATATCAAGGAGCTCCTCGGCCGCGGCGGCATGGCCGCGGTCTACCGGGCCACCGACAGCGTGCTCCAGCGCGACGTGGCGCTCAAAATTCTTTACCCGCACTTCAACGACGACGCGGCCCTGGTGGAACGGTTCAAGCGCGAGGCCGTGACGGCCGCCGCCCTCGACCACCCGGCGATCGTGCCCGTCTATGACGTCGGCGAGCAGGACGGCATGGCCTACATTGCCATGAAGCTGCTCGCGGGCCGGAGCTTTCAGGACCGGCTCCAGGAGGCCGGCGCGGTAAGTGGCGCGGAGCTGCTCGCCGTGCTCGGTCCGGTGGCCTCCGCCCTCGACTACGCCCACAGCCGCGGCGTGATCCACCGCGACATCAAGCCCGGCAACATCTTTCTGAGCGTCGAGCCCGACGGCGAGCGCCCCTTGCTGACCGACTTTGGGATCGCCAAGCAGCTCGACACCCCGGGCCTGACGACCACGGGCGCCCTGATCGGCACGCCGGACTACATGGCTCCGGAGCAGATCACGGGGGGCGCGATCGCCCCGCCCACCGACCTGTACGCCCTTGGTATGCTGGCCTACCGCGCCCTCACCGGGCGGCGGGCCTTTGAGGGAACCACCCAGGACGTGCTGCTCGGCCACCTGTACCGCCGCCCGCCGCTCCCATCGGAGGTGCGACCCAGCCTCAGCCCCGCCGTCGACGACGTGTTGATGCGCGCGATCGCCCTGGACCCGGCCGCCCGCTTCCCCAGCGCCGGCGCCTTTGTCCGCGCGCTCCAGCAGTCCGTCGACGCCCGCGCGTCCGCCACCGCCGCCGGCCCGCCGCCGGCCCGCGCCGCCGCGCCCGGAGCGGCCTACCCGCCCACCGGCCGCACTCCTCGGGCGGCCTACCCGCCCGCCGGCGGCGCGCCCGGAGCGGCCTACCCGCCCACAGGCGTGGCCACCCCGCTCCCCGCCCGCCCCGCCACTCGCCCGCCCGCGCCCCGCATGCAAACGCGCGCCCCCGCCGCCCCCGCGCCGACGGGGCGGACGACGGTGTATGACCAGCCCCGCCCCAGCGCCGATGGCCGCGGCGGTGCTGGCCCCTGGATCCTGGCGATTGTGCTGGCGGGCGTGGTCGGCGCGCTGGCCGCCGCCCTCGGCTTCGCCCTGCTGTCACGCGATACGGCGACGGGCGCGCCCGTCCCGCTGCCCGTCGCGGACACGGCGACGGCCACCCCCGAGCTGCCGGCGAGCACCGTCGAGCCCAGCCCGACCACCCCGGGCGACCCGAGCCCGACGCCGACGGTCGAGCCGACGCAGGAGCCCACGCAAGAGCCCACGCAAGAGCCCACCGTCGCTCCGCCCACGGCGGCCCCGCCGCCCCCACCCACACCGACGGTCACCGTGGCCCCGCCCACGCCGACGGTTACCGTGGCCCCGCCCACGCCGACGGTCACCCCGGCGCCAACAAACACGCCCACGGCTGCCCCGACCGACACACCAACCGCCGACCCGCTGGCGAGCTGCGACCAGTCGCTCCTACGCGGAGGGTTTGGCAGGCTGTACAATGAACGGGCGGCCGTGCGCGACCGGCTGGGCTGCCCGCGTGGCCTGGAGGTTGCCGGAAGCGCCAGCGAGCAGTTCTTCGAGCGCGGCAGCATGTACTGGTGGGGCATGAACGGCACTGCGCGTTTCAACGACACGGTCTTCGTCCTCTACGGCGACGACGGGGGCCGGTATGAGACGTACGCCCGCGGGGACGTGGTGGCCCTGGGCGAGCCACAGCGCCCCGCCGACGAGCCGAACGCGCCGGATCGCGGCTTTGGCGCAGTGTACTTCAACGCGCCCGGGGTGAAGGGGCGGCTCGGGGGCTGGACGAGCCCCGAGATCGCGCTACAGCAGCCGGGCAACCTCGGGGTCGTCCAGTTCTTCGACAACGGCCTGTTGCTGTATACGCCGGACTACCGGCCGGAGAACAAGGCAAGCATCTTTGTGCTTTATGACGGCGGCGCTTTCGAGCGCTTCGCCGACCCGCTCGGCGGCTAAGGGGCTGCCGTCACAACGTTTGCGGCCGTTCTCCCGCCCGGGCCGGCCGCGCCAGGGCAACGCTATGACACAGGTCGCCGAACAATCTACGCCGGGCCAGGCTGGCCTGGCCCTGCTCCCACTCAAGCTGGCGCCGCCGGCCCGCAGCGAGGCCCTGCTGCGCCCCGACCTGCAATCGTTGCTTGCCGAGGTGCGGCTGCGCGCGGCCACCCTGGTGGTCGCCCCCGCCGGCTACGGCAAGACGACCCTGCTCGCGCAGTGGGCCGCCGAGCTTGGCCGGACGGGGGCCAGCGTCTGCTGGCTCGGCCTCGACGCCACCGACCAGGCCCCGGCCCTGCTGCTGGCCTACCTGGTGCGCTCGTTCCAGCGCCGCCACCCCGAGGTCGGCGAGCAGGCCTGGCGCGTGCTCCACTCGGCCGCCGACCTCGAGCGCGACTGGCCCCTGGTGGCCGGCGCCCTCCTGAGCGACCTCCAAAGCGAGCTCCAGTCGCCGACCTACCTGATCGTCGACGACTTCCACCTGATCGCCGACGGCCCGATCACCGCCCAGCTGCTCGGCTACCTCCTGCGGGCCGCCCCGCCGACCCTGCATATCATCGTCGCCTCGCGCCGCCCGATCGCCTTTGCCCCGCTCCCGCGCCTGCGCGCTGAGGGCGAGCTGGTCGAGGTCGAGCGCCGCGACCTGTCGCTGTCGCGCGAGGAGGCCGCCGAGCTCCTGGCCCGCGCCGGCGTGCGCCTCCCCGACGACGACCTGACCCTGCTGCTCGACCGGACCGAGGGCTGGGTGCTCAGCGTTCAGCTCGCCGCCCGGGCCCTGGCCCGCCAGGCGCCGCCCCAGCGCCGGGCCTATATCGAGTCGCTCGGCGCCGGCCAGCGCGGCATCTTTGACTACCTGGCCACCGAGGTGATGGCCGACCTGCCGCCGCCGCTGCTCGACGGCCTGACCCGCGCCGCCCTCGCCGACGAGATCGACGCCGCCCTGCTGGCCGAGGTGCTCGGCCGCGACGACGCCCCCGCCCTGCTCGAACAGTCGCTCCAGCTCGGCCTGCCGATGACGACCGTGGACGGCGAAGGGCTGACGCGCAGCTACCGGCTCCACCCGCTCTGGCTGCGCCTGCTGCGCGAGCGGGCCGAGCAGCAGATCCCCGCCGCCGAGCGGGCCGACCTCCACCGCCGCTTCGCCCAGGCCCTGGAGCGCCGCGGCCGGCTGGAAGCCGCCCTCGCCCAGTACCACGCCGCTGGCGACGCGGCCGGCCTGGCCCGGGCCCTGCGCGAGCGGGCCTGGCCCCTGATCGACACCCCCCAGCGGACGACGATCCGGGCCTGGATCGAGCGGCTGCCGCTCGCCGCCCGCGAGTCCGACCCCGAGCTGCTGCATATGTGGGGCTGGAGCGTGGCCGCCGCCGCCGGCGAGCAGGCCCTGGAAGCGATCAGCCGGGCCGCCGAGATCTACCACAGCCAGGGCAACCACCAGCGCGAGCTACGCGCCCTGAGCGACATGGCCGCCCTGCTCTTCTGGGAGGACCGGCCGGCCGACTTCGCCGCCGTCTGCGTACGGGCCGTTGGCGCCGCCAACCGCGTCCGCGACGCCTGGGCCCGCGGCACCGCCCTGGTCTCCGTCGTGGCCCTGCTGTACAGCCGCGGGCGCTACAGCGCGGCTCTGCGCGTGGCCGCCCAGGCCGCCCGCCACCCGCGCTCGGCCTTCTGGCAGTGGCTCCTGGCGATGACGGTCGCCTCGATCCACATCCAGCAGGGTTACCCCGCCGCGGCCCTGTCAACGATCAGCGCGGCCCTGGAGATGCCCCAGGTCGACCGGGACGACCGGCTGCGCCAGAACCTGCTGCGCCTCCAGGCCGCCGCCCTCGGCCTCCAGGGCAACCTGGGCGAGGCGGTGACGGTGGCCCTGGAGGCGTACCAGCGGCTCAGCGACTACACCAACGAGGGCGCGATCGGCAGCAGCGCCGCCCTGCTCGGCCAGCTGCTGCTCCAGCAGGGCCGGCTCGAAGAGGCGAGCACCTACCTGGCCCGTGCCCGCGCCGTCGGCAACCGGATCGGGGCGCCGGCGTTGCTCAGCCGGGTGCGCGTGCTCGACGCCTACGCCCTGCTCCGGGCCGACCAGGCGCCCCAGGCCGCCGCGGCCGCGCTCGAAGTGCTGCGCCAGCTCCGCTCCAGCGGCGTCGAGGCCCCGGACCTGCGCGGGCCCCTGCTGCGCGAGGTGCTCCCCGATAGCGACGTGCCCTACGCCAGCCTCGCCACCCACGACCTGTGGATGCAGCTGTTGCTCCTGCTGGCCCTGGGCGAGGGCGGCGAGGCCGCGCGCGCCGCCGCCCTCGCCGACGAGCTGGTGGCCGAGATGGAGCGCCGCCGCGACGGCCTGTTCTTCAGCGCGGTGGCCCTGTACCGGGCCGCCCTCGCCGCGCGCCGCGGCGACGAGGCCGTGCGCGACGCCTCGCTGCGCCAGGGCTGGGGGCTGGCCGAGCTGCACGGCTTCGGTTACCTGCCCGCCCTGCCCACCGCCGTGATCGAGGGCGCCGCCGCCGACGCCCTGCGCCTCGAACTCGCCCCGCGCGCCGTCGGCGAGGTGCTGCGCCGCCAGATCCCCGGCACCGCCGTGCGGCTCCTGCTCGCCATGCTCGACGACCCGGACGGCGCCTCGACCATGCGCGCCCGCGTCGCCGCGCTCCTGGGCGACCTCGGCGCCGCCGCCGCCTTCCCCGCCCTGCGCGCCCTGCTCAAGGACCGCCAGCCGGTTGTGCGCAGCGCCGCCGAGGGGGCCCTGGAGCGGCTCGTCTACCGCCCCGCCTACAAGCTGATCGTCCGCACCCTCGGCGGCTTCGGCGTGTGGCGCGGCGACGTCGAGATCCGCGACCGCGACTGGCGCAGCGTCAAGGCCCGCCAGCTGCTCCAGCTCCTGCTCGTCGAGCGCGGGCGTATGCTCCCGCGCGACCGGATCATGGATATGCTGTGGCCCGGGCTGGAGGCCGAGGCCGCCGCCAACAACCTGCGCGTCACCCTGTCGCGGCTAACCAAGGCGATCGAGCCGAGCCGGCCCGAGGGCGCCCCGACCTACTACATCGTCCAGCAGGGCGACACCTACGGCTTCAACGTCGAGAGCGACCACGCCTACGACGCGGCCGAGTTTTCCAGCGCGGTCGACCAGGCCAGGGGCGCGCTCCAGCGCGGCCAGCCCGAGGAGGCCCGCGAGCACTTCCGGCGCGCGATCGGGCTGTACGGCGGCACCTTCCTGCCCGACTGCCTGTACGAGGACTGGTCTGTGGTCGAGCGTGAGCGGCTGGCGCTGCTCTTCACCGAGGCCTCCCTCGCCCTCGGCAGCATGCTGCTCGCCGAGGGCCAGCCCCACGAGGCGATCGGGCTGGCGTGGCGCGTCCTGGAGTATGACCAGGCCCAGGAGGAGGCGTACCAGCTACTGATGCGGGCCTACGCCGAGCTCGGCGAGCGCAGCACTGCCCTGCGCCTGTACAACCGCTGCGTGCAGGTGCTGGAGGCCGAGCTGGGCGTGGAGCCCCTGCCCGAGACGGTCGAGCTTTACGAGCGGATCAAGAACGGGTAGCGCGCCAGCGTGCTCGCCAGAAGGGAATGGCAGCTCGCGAGGCCCGGCGGCGTGGCTAGGCCACGCCTACTCTTCGACGGGGGTGGGCTCGAAGGTGAACTCGGCGCTGTCGAGGCTCGCAAGGTGCATGCTAATAAAGGCGACCGCGTCATCCAGCTCGTCGATCTGCTGCTCCGCGCCGCTGGCGACGTGCTGAATGCGGCCGCGCCATTGGTGCGGGTCGACCGTCCGGCCATCGGAGACGACAATCCGGAGAAGAAACGACTCTACCCTGCGCATGCCCATCGCTTTGCCTCATTGTGTATCGCCCCGCGTGGCGCTTGCGTCGCGTCTAGTCGCGGTTTCTGGTTGCAGTCTACGGGCGCAAGGTTACCAGCCCGTAACCATCCAGGGGGCGGGAGAATCGCCCTGACACCGTGTCGCACTGGCCCGGGCCGGAGAGTTTGAAGGATCGAGGAGCGAACGTGGAGCACACAATCACGGTGCTGGCCGGCGACGGGATCGGGCCCGAGGTGGTGGCGGAAGGGCTGAAAGTGCTGCGCGCGGTGGGCGCCCGCTTCGGCCACACCTTCCACACGGCCGAGGCCCTGATCGGCGGCAGCGCCATCGACGAGACGGGGACGGCCCTGCCCGACGCGACTGTGGCGGCCTGCCGAAATGGCGACGCGGTGCTGCTGGGCGCCGTCGGCGGCCCGAAGTGGGACAACCCCAACGCCAAGGTGCGGCCCGAGCAAGGGCTGCTCGGCATCCGCAAGGCCCTCGGCCTGTTCGCCAACCTCCGCCCCGTCACCATCCACCCGCTGCTCGTCGACGCCTCGCCCCTGCGCCCCGAGCGGCTTCAGGAAGTCGACCTGCTGGTGGTGCGCGAGCTGACCGGCGGGATCTACTTCGGCGAAAAGCGCCGCGAGCGCGACGCGGCCGGCGAGTGGGCCTCCGACCTGTGTATCTACACCGAGGCTGAGATCGTGCGCGTGGTCCGCGCCGCCGCCGAGCTCGCCCGCGGGCGCAACGGCCACCTGACGCTGGTCGACAAGGCGAATGTGCTGGAAACGAGCCGGCTGTGGCGCAGCGTGACCGCCCGCGTCGTCCAGGAGGAGTTCGCCGACCTGGAGTTCGACACCATGCTGGTGGACGCCGCGGCCATGCACCTCCTGCGCCGCCCCAGCGACTTCGACGTGATCGTGACCGAGAATATGTTCGGCGACATCCTCACCGACGAGGCCTCCATGCTGGCCGGCTCGATGGGCATGCTGCCGTCGGCCTCGCTCGGCGAGGGGCGTATGGGGCTGTACGAGCCCATCCACGGCAGCGCCCCCGACATCGCCGGCCAGGGCAAGGCCAACCCCCTCGCCACCATCCTGAGCGTGGCCCTGCTGCTGCGCCACTCGCTCGGCCTCGACGAGGAGGCCCAGGCCGTCGAGCGGGCCGTGTCGGCCACCCTTGAGGCCGGCGTGGTCACCGGTGACATCGCCGGGCCGGGCCAGCGGGCCCGCCACACCGCCGAGGTCGGGGACGCCGTCGCCAGCCGGGTGTAGCCGAGACTACGGCGAGGGCGCCCGGGTGCAAGGGCGCGCGCAGGCGCCGCCGTAGGCCCCGCGCCCTCGCAAGATCTGGCCCCAACGCATGAAGTGGATCCCGTACCAGCGCTACCGCACCGGGCCCAATAGTGTGGTCGGGACGGTGCTGGCCTGCCCGCAACTGGACAGCCCCCAGCTCGGCAACAAGCGCGACCTCCTGGTTTACCTGCCGCCCTCCTACGCCGAGGGCGGTACGCGCCGCTACCCCATCCTGTATATGCAGGACGGGCAAAACCTGTTCGACGCCCACACCAGCTACGCCGGCGAGTGGTGCGTCGACGAAACGATGGAGACGCTGGCGAAGGAGGGGCTGGAGGCGATCGTCGTGGGGGTGCCGAACGCGGGGTCGGACCGGCTCGACGAGTACAGCCCCTACCGCGACCCGCGCAGCGGCGGCGGCAAGGGCGACGCCTACCTGCGCTTTCTCTTCGACACGGTGCGCCCGCTGGTCGAGGACAGCTTTCGCACCACCCGCGAGCGGGCCGGCCGGGCGATCCTCGGCTCGTCGATGGGCGGGCTGATCAGCCTGTACGCCTTTTTCGCCTACCCCGAGCACTTCGGCCTGGTCGGCGCCCTCAGCCCGTCGCTCTGGTTCGCCCGTGGCCGGGTGATGAACACCGTTCGCCGCTGCCCGCCCATCCTCGGCAAGATCTACCTCGACGTGGGCACCGCCGAGGGCGCACGCACCCTCAACGACATGCCCTGGATCCGCACGCTGCTGGCCCGCTCGACCACAATGGACGGCGAGCTGTACGCGCTGCTGGTGCAGAAGGGCTACCGCCCCCGCCGCGAGGTGATGTATCTGCTCGAAGAGGGCGCGTCCCACAACGAGGCGGCCTGGGCCCGCCGTTTGCCCGAGGCCCTGCGCTTTCTGCTCGGCGATCTGTAAGCGGGCGGGGAACCCCCCGCCCGCTCCAACAAAGAAACCCTACACCCGCGCCTACAGGAAGCCCTTGCCGCCGCTCTTGGAGATCCGGGAGTCGAGGGTGCCGGCGAAGCTTTGCAGGCTGTTGGCGTCGAGGGCTTCGAGCGAGTTGATCTCGTCGTCCGTGAGGTCGTAGCCCTTGCAGGCTTCGCGGGCGTTGTCGATCAGCTTCTGGCGGAACTCGGCGTCGGTCACGGCGCGGCCGATCACGGCCTGGACGGCTTCCATCGACATGCTAGGCGCTCCTCTCGTCGCTTGTGGTGAGCCGGCGCAGCTCGCCGGCGGCCCCGATCCTTGTAAACGTTTCCTCAGCCCGGTTTAGATACGCGGCGGCGGCGGGATCGTTGCGGGCCCGCAGGGCGAGCCCGTGGGCGGCCCAGGTGCGGGCCTGCTCGAAGGCGCTGCCGGTGGCGACGAACGCGGCCTCGGCGGCGGCGAAGTGGTCGGCGAAGGGCGCGCTGGCCTCGGCGGCGACGGCGCCGGCCAGGCGGCGGGCCACGCCGTAGTCGCGCTGGCTGCCGATCTGATCGGCCAGCTCCGCGGCCCGCTCGGCCAGCTCGCCCGCGCGGCGTAGCAGCGGCGCGGGCGGCTCCCCCGCCCGCAGCTCGACTAGGTCGGCGTCGGCCTGCGCGATCAACGCCTCGACGATCAGCTGCGGCATCTGGATGCGCTCGGCGATCTGCTGGGCCTGCTCGCCGAGCCGGCGGGCGGTCGACGCGTCGCCCAGGGCGGCGTGGGCGAGGGCGAGCATCGCGAGGGTGTTGCCCTCGTCGTAGGTGGCGCCAAGCGCGCGGTAGATCGCCAGGGCCTCGTCGTAGGCGGCGCAGGCGGCGGCGTAGTCGCCGCGGTTGTAGGCGATGGTGCCGCGCAGGTCGTGGCTCTTGGCCAGCCCGTCCTGGTCGCCGATCTGGGCGCAGGTGCCGGCGAGGTCGGCGCAGGCGGCCGCGGCCTCGTCATAGCGGTCGAGGCGGATCAGGCAGTAGGCGGCGTTGAGCCGCACCCCGGCGATGATATACAGCGCGCTGACCTTGCGCGCCAGCTGCTCGGCGCGCTCATAGCGCCCGACGGCCTCCTCGTAGCGGCCCTGGAGCTGGGCCAGGTAGCCGAGGTTGTTCACCAGGCGGGCGCAGCCGAACAGGTCGTCGATCGCCTCCAGGGCGGCCAGGGCGTTCTCGAAGTGGAACTGGGCCTCCTGGTACTGGCCGCGCATGCCGTAGATGTTGCCGATCTGCTGCTGCAGGTCGGCCGCGATCCGCTCGTCCTCGCTGCTGCGCCGGTCGTGGCGCACGCGGGCCAGGCCGGCCTCGCAAATGTCCAGAGCCTCATCGTACTGGCCGAGGCGGCGCAGCACCGCGCCTGTGTCGGCGTGGATGGCGGCCAGCATCAGCGGCGGCACCGCATTGAGGTGGCCGACCACGATCGCCTCGGCCTCGCGGAGCCGCTCCAGGGCCTCCTGGTAGCGCCCCTGGCTTTCGAGGGCGTCGCCCCAGCTGCGTAGCACCTCGGCGGCCACGCTCGGCGGCAGGGCGGCCGGGCCCCCGGCGGACTCGAGCAGGGCGGCGTACTGAGCCTGAGCCTCGTCGTAGCGGCCGAGGGTGCAGAGCACGTCGCCGAGGGCCTCGCCGGCCTCCCAGGAGCGCGGGTCGCCGGGGGGGAGGATCTCCAGGGCCCAGCGGTAGTACAGCACGGCCTGCTCGTTCGCGTAGTCGTCACGAGCGGTGTGGCCGGCGAGCAGCAGGTAGGGCACGGCGCGCTCGGGCGTGTCGCTGAGCCGGTAGTGGTGGGCCAGCAGAAAGATCGCCGCGCTGCCGCCGCGGGCCGCCCGGCTGAGCAGCGAGCCGTTGCGCCCGATCTGCACCAGCGGCATGTCGCCGGTCGCGCCGTACTCCGCGCGCAGCCGCTCCAGCTCGTCGGCGTAGCGCCGCTCCAGGTGCTCGCCCACCCTGCGGTGCAGCTCGCGGCGGCGGGCGTAGAGCAGGCTTTGGTAGGCCACCTCCTGCATCAGGGCGTGGCGGAACAGGTGGACGCGCTCGGGCGTTTCGCGCTCGGTGCTGGTGAGGGCCTCGCTGTCGAGCCGGGACAGCTGGCGCACGATCGACTCGTGGTCCTCGGGGTGGAGCGACTGGAGCACGCCGACCGGGAAGCGCTGCCCGATCACCGAGGCCACGCGCAGCAGCGCCCGCGAGCGCTCGTCGAGCCGGTCGAGCCGGGCCAGCAACAGCCCGCTCAGGCTGTCGGGCAGGGCGTCGACTGCGGCCTGGCCCCCGCCCACCGCCCGCAGCAGCTCCTCCAGAAACAGCGGGTTGCCGGCCGCCCGGGCGCCGACGGCCTCGCGCAGCTCGGGCGGCAGGCCGGGGGCGATGGCGGCGAGCAGCGCCCCGCTGGCCGCGTCGTCCAGCTCCGCCAGGTGCAGCACGGCCGCACCGTCGTCTTGCGGGCCGCTGCCCCACTCGATCGCCCCGCGGTGCAGGCCCAGGAGCAGGATGGGGTCGTCGCCGATATGGGCGGCCACGTACTGCCACAGGTCGAGCGACACCTGGTCGGCCCAGTGGAGGTTGTCGAACAGGATGGCCAGCGGCGCGGCCTCCCGGGCGGCGCGGCGCAGCAGCGCAAGGATGATGTCGAAGCGGCGGGCCTGGCGCTGCTGCGGGTCGAGGGCGCGCACGATCACGCTGTCGGCGGCGCGGGCGCGGGCCAGCTCGGCCACCAGCGGGAGCCAGTCGTCGGCGGGGATGTCGGCGGCGTCGAGGGCCGCGCCGAGCTTCTCGGCCCGCTCGTCGGGGCCGTCGTCGGGGCGGATGCCGCACAGCTCGCGCAGCAGGTCGCCCCAGGGCGCGTAGGGCGTGCTGGTGTTGAACGACAGGCAGGCCACGCCGACCGCCCGCCCGCCGGACGCCCGCGTCTGGTCCAGCAGAACCGCGCCAAGTCGGCTTTTGCCGATCCCGGCCTCGCCGCGGACGCGCGCCGCCCGCCCGCGCCCGGCCGCCGCGCCGGCCAGCTGCTCGTCGAGCCAGGCCAGCTCGCGCTCGCGGCCCATCAGCGGCGCCTCGGCGGCCGGTGTTTCGGGGAGGGCGGCCACGCCCGACAGGCGCAGCAGCTCCAGCGGGGCGGCCTTGCCCTTGGCGGCCACCAGGCGCGGGCTGTCGAGGGCCAGCCGGCCCGCGGCCATGTCGGCGGCCGCGCGGGTGATCAGCAGCTCGCCCCAGGCGGCCGCGGCCATAACCCGGGCGGCCACGTTCACCGCGTCGCCCATGACGGTGTACTCTTTGCGCTCGGCGGTGCCGACGTTGCCCGCGAACACATCGCCGGTGTTGATCCCGATCCGCAGCCGGGTGGTGTGAAAGGCCGCGGCGGCCTCCATCATCGCCAGGGCGGCCCGGGCCGCGCGCTCGGCGTGGTCCTCGTAGGCGACGGGGGCGCCGAAGACGACCATGAGCTTGTCGCCCTCGTCGGCCAGGTCGAGCTTGTTCACAAAGCCGCCGAAGGGCTGGATGGCGGCCTGCATGGTCCGCAGAAAGGCGTCGACCGCGCGGGCGGCCGCCGGCGGCTCCAGCGCCTCGACCAGCTCGGTCAGGCCCGCCACCTGCGCGAACAGGACGCTGACCGGGCGCAGCTCGGCCTCGACGCGCGGCTGCATCGGGTCGGCCAGGATGCGCTCCAGCAGTGTGCCGGGCAGGTAGGGCGCGATCCGGTCGATCTGGGCGGCGAGAGTGCCGAGCCCTTCCCGGTCGAGGACGGGCGGGGCGGCCTCGATGGCCTGCAGCACGGCGGCCGGGGCGCGGCGCAGCTCGCGCAGGCGCGCGAAGCCGGGGGCGACCTCCTCGCCCGTCGCGTCCGGGGCGACGGCCGCCCATGCCCGCGGGCCGAGCACCAGCTCGCCCCGGCCGCCGTAGCCCTCGGCGCGGGCCACGGCGTTGACCGTGGCGCCCATGGCGCTGTAGCGCAGGGCCTGGGGCTGGCCCGCGCTCACCAGGGCGACCCGGCCGCTTTCGACGCCGATATGAAGGCTGAGGGGGAAGGCGCCCACGCCGGGCACGGTGCGCTGAAAGCCGCTCAGCTCCCCGAGCAGGGCCAGGGCCGTGGCGGCGGCGGCGAAGGGGTGGTCGGGGCCGGAAAACAGCACCAGCAGCGCGTCGCCGCCGAAGGTCAGCAGGTCGCCGCCGGCGCGCTCGATCAGCCAGATCATGGTCCCGAAGAAGTCGTTGAGCGTATCGGTCACGATCTCGGTGCCCTCGCGGCCGAGCAGGCGCAGCCGGTCGGCCAGGGCGGTCGAGCCGCTGATGTCAGCGAAGAGCAGCGAGCCCTCGACCCACTCCAGCCAGGGGCTCTGGGAGCGGCCGTCGAGCTGGCGTTCGACCAGGCGGCGCGGCAGGTAGGTGGAGATCGCGTAGCGGGCGCCGACAAGCTGGGCGCACGCGGCGTACAAGTCGTGGGGGCGGGGGCTCCCGGCCAGCAGGGCGGCGGCCGTCTCGGGGCTGAGGTAGCGGCGCAGCGCGGCGTCGCGCTGGTCGGACCGGGTGTTGTCGGTGGTGTGGCGCATCGGTCTCCGCTTCTGCTGCGGCTGCCTCTGCCAATTATAGCCTGCCCGCGCCCACTGTGGGTGCCCCATCGCCCCGCCCTTCGCTACGTGCTGATACTCGGTAAACGAACGAAGATGACTGTTTGGTTACACTTCCGGCTGATTCAGGTTGCCGAACGACCCGCGAGCAGCGTGCGCGCCGGGGCGCGGGCATGGTAGAATGGCGCCGCAACGCGCAGGAGCGGAGGAAGGTGGGATGCGAATCGTACAGGTCGGCCTGGGCGGGGTGGGCCGGGCTCTCGTCCGCCAGGTGGTGGCCCAGCGCGAGGCCCTGGCCCGGCGCTACGGGGTCACCCTGAACTACCTGGCCATCGCCGACAGCAGCGGCGCGATCGGCAATGGCGCCCTGCTCGACCAGGCGCGCCTGCTGGCCGCCGTGGAGGCGAAGGCGGCTGGCGGTCGCCTGGCCGACCTGCCGGGCGGCCGGGCCGTGGCCTGGCCGGAGCTGCTGCCGGCCGAGCCGGCGATCGTGGTCGACACCAGCGCCGCCGATGGGCAGGCCCCCGCCCTGATCGCGGCGGTGCGCGCCGGCCACCGGGTCGTGCTGGCCAACAAGCGCCCGCTCAGCGGCCCCTGGGGCGAGTTCCAGGCCCTCGCTGCCGGCGGCGCAACCCGCTACGAGACGACGGTCGGCGCCGGGCTGCCCGTCCTGTCCACCCTCCAGGCCCTTCTCGACAGCGGCGACCGCGTCCACCGCGTCGACGCCTGCCTCAGCGGCACCCTCGGCTTTCTCGCCAGCGAGCTCGACGCCGGCCGCCCGCTCTCCGCGGCCGTCCGCGAGGCCCACCGCCTCGGCTACACCGAGCCGGACCCGCGCGACGACTTGAGCGGCGCCGACGTGGCCCGCAAGGCCCTGATCCTCGCCCGCACCTTCGGTCTCCCCTGGTCCCCTGACCTGCTCGCCCCCGAGCCGCTGTTCCCGCCCGAGCTGGCCGCCGTCAGCCGCGACGAGTTCCTGGCCCGCCTCGATGAGCTCGACGCCCCGATGGCCGTTCGCCAGGCCGCCGCCCGCGAGCGCGGCGAGGTGCTGCGCTATGTCGCCGCCCTCAGCCCGGCCGGCCCCGAGATCGGTATGCGCGCCTTGCCCCTCGACCACCCGCTGGCCAGCCTGCGCGGGCCTGACAATATGTTCAGCTTCACCACCGACCGCTACCACGAGCGCCCTCTCGTCGTGCGCGGCCCGGGCGCCGGCCTCGAAGTTACCGCCGCCGGCGTCCTCGCCGACATCGTCGCCACCGCGCGGGAGCTGCGGAGCTAAGCGTACCGCTGGTACATGGCGCATTCCGAATATTTGTGCTTTCTTGTGCCTCCGCGGTGAAAAGGATCGCGCCCCATGATTGCCCAAGACATCCCCCTGGTCGACCTGCACCGCCACCTGGACGGAACGGTGCGGCTCGCGACGGTGCTCGAGCTCGGGCGGCAGCATGGCGTGGCCCTCCCCGCCGACACGGTCGAGGGGCTGCGGCCCTACGGGCAGGTGATCGGCACCACGCCGTCACTCATGGATTTTATCACCAAGTTCGATCTGCTCAAGCTCATCTTCGTCGATGAGGACGCGGTCGCCCGCATCGCCGAGGAGAACATCGAGGACGCCCACCGCGAAGGGATCGACTACGTCGAGCTGCGCTGCAGCCCCGCCTTTATGGGCGAGCGGTACGGCCTCCCGCCGCGCCGGGTGCTCGCGGCCGTCTGCCGCGGCGTGCGCGCCGGGGCGGCGAAGTGGCCGGTGCGGGCGAATCTGATCGGGATCATGTCGCGCCACCTGGGCGAGGAGACGTGCTGGGCCGAGCTGGAGGCGGCGATCGACCTGATGGGCGAGGGTGTGGTGGCGATCGACCTCGCGGGCGACGAGGGCAACTTCCCCGGCGGCCGCTTCGTGCGCCATTTCGCCCGCGCCCGCGCGGCCGGCCTCCGGATCACCGTCCACGCCGGCGAGGCCGCCGGCCCGGAGAGCGTGCGCCAGGCGATCGAGGAGCTGGGCGCCGAGCGGATCGGGCACGGCGTGCGCGCGATCGAGGACTCAGCCGTGATGGCGCTGATCAAGGAGCGCGGCGTCGCCGTCGAGCAGTGCCCGACGAGCAATGTCCAGACGAGCACCGTCCCCTCCTACGCCGCCCACCCGCTGCCCGCCTTTCTGCGCGCCGGTATCCGCGTCACCCTCAACAGCGACGACCCGGGCATCAGCGCGATCGACCTGCCCCACGAGTACCGCGTCGCCCGCGACGAGCTCGGCCTGTCCTCCGCCGAGCTGCGAGAGCTCCAGCTCAATGGCCTGCGCGCCGCCTTCCTCAGCCAGGCCGAGCAGGACGCGCTGTTAGAACACAAGAGCAGAAGAACAGAAGAACAGAGCGCGTGAAGCAAGCCTGTCCCTTTGTCCTTTGTTCCTCTGTTCCTTTGCTCACTATGCGCCACCTCGTCCGCCTCCTGCTACTGCTCGCCCTGGCCCTCGGCGCCTGGCACGCCGCGCGCTTCGCCGGGGTGGCCGGGGCGGGGCTCGCCCAGCGCGGGCCGCTCGACGGGCAGGAGGGGACGCTGCTGCACGAGGCCCGGCTGATCCTGCGCGGCGAGCCGCTCTACCAGCCGCTCCAGCTCGACCGCGTGGTCGGGGCGCCCTACCCGCCTGTCCACGCCTACGCCCTGGCCGCCGCCGAGCGCGCCGCCCACGGCGACGCTTCCCTGCGCGGCGCGGAGGAGGGCCACCTGTTCCGCCCCGGCCGCCTGATCTCCCTCGGCGGCATGTTGCTGGCCGCCGTCATGGCCGGCCTGGCCGCCTGGCGCCTCGGCGGCGGCCCCCTCGCCGCCCTGCTCGCCCCGCCCCTGCTCCTCGCCGCCGCGCCCGCCCAGCTCTGGGCCACCCGGATCAAGCCCGACCCCCTCGCCCTCGCCCTCACCGCCGCCGGCCTCCTCTGCGCCGCACTGGCACTTGGCGCGGGGAGGGGGAGCGCGCGAAGCGCGCGGGGACAAGGGGAGGCGGGGACAAGGGGAGGGGCGGGCGCTGGGGCGTTCCGGCTGCCGCTGCTCGTCGGGGCCGCGCTGCTGTTCGCCGTGGCCTTCTTCACCAAGCAAACCTATATCGCCGCCCCGCTCGCCGTTGGTCTCGCCCTGCTCCTCGGCAGCGTGCCCGGCAGCGAGCCGGGACGGGGCGCGAATCTGCTGCGCCACTTCTTCGCGGGGCGCCGGCCGTTGCTCGTCTTTGCCGGAACTTATGCCGTCGCGGTCGGGCTAGTGTGGGCCGCGCTCGACGCCGCCACGGCGGGCCAGTTCACCTTTCACGTCTGGGGGCTCCACCCGCCGGAGTGGTGGATCTTTGGCCGCTTCCTGCGCTACGCCGCGCTGCTGCTGCCCGCCTGGCCCTTGATCGCCCTATGCGCCATCGGCCTGCTCCTCGTCGCCCGCGCCCTCCTGTCCGAGCGCCACATGCCCCTGCCCGCCCACTTGCTGCCCCTGCTCTACGCTGGCCTCGGCACGGCCACAATCGTCGGCGCCGGCACCATCGGCTCCCACCACAACCACCTGCTTGAGCCAACCCTCGCGCTCACCCTCGGCGGCTGCGCCGTCGCCGGCTGGCTTCTGCGGGCAGAAGGGGAGCGGGGGAGTGGAGGACAAGGGGAGGGGCGGGCGGGAAGCGTGCGTCGGCGGCGGGTGAGCGCAGGCGGGCTTGGCGGGCTGCTCGCCGCCGGGCTGCTACTGGCTCAAGGGGTGAGCTACATCGAGCGGCCGGCGTGGTATGGAGGCGAGTTCGACCAGGGGGGCGACGACTGGCGGCGCTTCGTCGGGCTGCTGGCCAGCCAGCCCGGCGAAGTGCTCAGCGACGACGTGGGCCTCATGCTGCTCGCCGGCAAGGAGCCCCGCTACGACGACCCGCCCACCATGGGCCCCGCCGCCCGCAGCGGCCTGTGGGACCAGAGCGGCCTCCTGCGCGAGGTCGCCGAGCGCCGCTTCGACCTGATTCTGCTCCACTTCGACGCCACCCAGCAGTCGATCGACACCTACGGCCGCTGGTCCCCCGAGTTCATCGCTGCCCTCCGGGCCAACTACCGCCTGCTCTACCGCGACCTGTACTTCTCCTACGTCCCCAGAGAGTAACAAAACAGCACCTCCCCCCTCCCCTTGTCCCCCGGCCCGCCAAGTGCTATCATGACGCACGGCATCATGTCCGCCCTTCCGGTACGAAGGAGCAATGCGATGGAGCACGAGCGCACGGCGACCGACCTCGCCCACCACCCGCTATACATCAACGGGGCGTGGTGCGAGGCGAGCGAGGGCCGCACCTTTCTTGTGACCGAGCCGGCGAGCGGCCGGCCCCTCGCCACCGTCGCCGACGCCTCGGCGGCCGATGTCGACCGGGCCGTGCGCGCCGCCAGGGCCGCCTTCGACGCGGGCCCCTGGCCCCACACCCCGCCCCACGAGCGGGCCCGCATCCTCCACGCGATCGCCGACATGCTGGAGGAGCGCCAGTTCGAACTCGCCGAGCTCGAGTCGCGCGATGGCGGCGTCCCCATCCGCAAGACCAGCTATGTCGACATCCCGCTCGGCCTGCACATGATGCGCATCTTCGCCGAGCTGGCCCGCCGCAGCCCCTACGAGCCGCTCCCCTGGAACGACTTCCCGGCCATGTCGTGGAACTTCGTCTGGCGCGAGCCCGTCGGCGTCTGCGCCCAGATCATCCCCTGGAACTACGCCTTCTGCATGGCGGTCTGGAAGATCGGCCCGGCCCTCGCCACCGGCAACACCGTCGTCTTCAAGCCCTCCTCCCTCGCCCCGCTCACCACCATCGAGCTGTTTCGCATGATCGACGAAAGCGGCCTCCTGCCCAGGGGCGTGCTCAACCTCGTCTGCGGGCCCGGCGCCGCCGCCGGCGAGTGGCTGGTCAACCACCCCCTCGTCGACAAGGTCGCCTTCACCGGCAGCACCGAGGTCGGCCGCAAGGTGATGGCCGCCGCCGCCGGGACGATCAAAAAGGTCACCCTGGAGCTCGGCGGCAAGTCGGCCAGCATCCTGCTCCCCGACGCCGACCTCGACCTGGCGATCGACGGCGTCCTCTTCGGCGTGTTCCACCACGCCGGCCAGCTCTGCGAGTCCGGCACCCGCTGCCTGGTGCCCCGCACGATCTACCCGGAGGTGGTGGCCCGCCTCGCCGAGCGCGCCGCCAAGCTGCGCGTGGGCGACCCGCTGGAGCTGGAGACGGACATCGGCCCGCTGATCAGCGAGGCCCAGCGTGAGCGCGTCGAGCGCTACATCGCCGTCGGCAAGGAGCAGGGCGCCCGCCTCGTCGCTGGTGGCGGCCGGCCCGAGGGCGAGCCGTTCGCGGCCGGGCCCTACGTCATGCCCACGATCTTCGCCGACGTCGACAACCGCTCCACGATCGCTCAGGAGGAGATCTTCGGCCCCGTCCTCGCCGTCATCCCCTACGACGACGTGAACGAGGCCGTCGCCCTCGCCAATGACTCGCTCTACGGCCTCGCCGGCACCGTCTGGTCGCGGGATCTGCGCGCCGCCATCGAGGTCGCACGGCGCCTGCGCACCGGCACGGTCTGGATCAACGACCATCACATCCTCAACCCCCGCGCCCCCTTCGGCGGCTACAAGCAGAGCGGCCTCGGCCGCGAGATGGGGGCGGCCGGCCTCCTGGAGTACACCGAGGCCAAGCACATCCATGTCGACCTCGGCGCCCGCCGCGACGAGCGCGTCTGGTGGGATGTCGTCGTGCCTACCGAGCACTAGCCGCCCGCTCGCACAATTTGTATTGACATAATTCAGGGGCGGGGCGAAAGCGGCCCCGCCCCTGGACACATGCTATAATGCTGGGTAGCGTTTCGTGAGTGGCAAGGAGAGGCCGCCGATGCAGAACTACTGGCACGACCTCGAGCCGGGCGACAACATCCCCGATGTGATCCAGATGGTCGTCGAGATCCCGAAGGGCTCGCGCAACAAGTACGAGTTCGACAAGCGCATCGGCGCCTTCAAGCTCGACCGGGTGCTGTACTCGGCCGTCCAGTACCCCGGCGACTACGGCTTCATCCCCCAAACCTTCTACGACGACGGCGACCCGCTCGACGTCCTGGTGATGACCAACCTGCCGACCTTCACCGGCTGCGTCGTCGAGGCCCGCCCCGTGGGTGTGTTCCGCATGCTGGACAAGGGCGAGCCCGACGACAAGGTGCTGGCCGTGCTCCAGTACGACCCGTTCTTCCACGATTATAGCGACTACACGCAGCTCCCGGCCCACTACCTGCGCGAGGTCGAGCACTTCTTCACCGTCTACAAGGACCTGGAAGGCACGCGGGTCGAGCCCGTCGGGTGGGAGGGCGCGGCCTACGCCAAGGAGCGCATCCAGTACGCGATCAACAAGTACTGGGATATGCGCGCCGGCCGGCTGCCGAAGCGGGCCTGAACCGGCGGCCGCTACCGGGCGGGGGCCAGGCGCACGCGCCGCCGCCGCGAGAGCACTGGTGACCATGTCTCAACGCGCCAATCGATCCCCCGCCCACCGCACCGCGTACTCCGCCGGGGGTGTGATCTATCGGGTGGTGGAGCGCCAGGTCGAGGTGGCCTTGATCGCCACCGACCGCGGCGGCCGCTGGGGTCTTCCCAAGGGCCACGTCAACCGCGGCGAAACCGCCGAGGCGGCCGCCCTGCGCGAGGTCCAGGAGGAGACGGGCCTCGAAGGCGAGATCATCCGCCACCTGGCCACGATCGAGTACTGGTTCCGCGCCGGCACGGCCCGGGTCCACAAATACGTCGACCTGTTCCTCATCCGCTACGAGCGCGGCGACGTCCGCCCTCAGGAGGCCGAGGTCGACGACGCCCGCTGGTTCCCGATCGACGAGGCCCTGCGCCGCGTCTCCTTCGAGCGCGAGCGCGATGTTCTCGCCCAGGTCCAGACGATTCTCGGCGAGGCCAAGCTGTGATGGACGACTACACGATCGAAGTGTCCCTCGCCGAGGGGGTGGAGCAGCGCGTCCCCGCCGATCTCGACCTCGCCCTGGTCGAGCGCGCGATCGCCGCGGTGCTGCGCGCCGAGTCCGCCCCCGGCCCGCTCGAGGTCGGCGTCCTGATCACCGACGACGCCCATATCCACCAGCTCAACCGCGACTACCGCGGCGTCGACGCCCCCACCGACGTCCTGTCCTTCGCCGACGACGGCGCCCCCGGCTTCGCCGCCCCCCCCGACGCCCCGCGCTACCTCGGCGACATCGCCATCTCCTTCGAGCGCGTCCTCGCCCAGGCCGCCGAGTACGGCCACGCCCCCGCCCGCGAGCTGGCCTTTCTGGCCGCCCACGGCTGCCTCCATCTCCTCGGCTATGATCACGAGCGCGGCCCCGACGCCGCCGCCGCTATGCGCGCCCGCGAGGAGGCCGCCATGCGTGAGCTCGGCCTCCCCCGGTAACCGCGCCCCCCTCCCCAAACCAGCGCCGCCGCGGCTGAAATAACAATGTGGTCACCACTCGGGCGCGCCCGGGTGCGCCGCCCTGCCCTGCGGTGCGCTCTCGTCGCGCCCGGCCCCCTGACAACCCCGTGAGCCCCGGCCAGCGCTGGTAATACCATTGTCATATTTCGGTCCTATAGTATTCGCGTACCGCCCAACGGCAGGTTAATGCTTCAGGTCCCCCGTCGGTACCAATCGCAGCTTGCTGTGCGTCCTCTCCGCCAAGGTCTCGCAGCCGCGCCGTGTTGCCTTTTGAGCCGTGCCGCTCTGCCCGAGAGACTAAGGAGTCGTTTGTGAGAGGAAACATCACCCTTCGCGTCCTGAACCTTGTCGGTAGCTTTGCCCTTGTTCTCGCGGTGCTCGCCTCGGGCTTCGGCTTCCCCGCCGCCCGGGCCGAGGCCGCCCCCACCCCCCGGGTCCAGATCGTCCAGCGCGGCGACTTCGTGCTGATCGGCAACCCGCTCGCCTTCGCCTGCGAGGCCAGCCCGCCTGCCCCGATCGTCGGCACCGTTGGCGCCTGCGGCACCAACACCGGCGACTCCGGCCCCGATATCTTCTGGCGCTCGGATAGCCCCGGCCCCGGCCAGGCCGAGGCCAACCTGAACATCGGCCCCGACGCCGCGCGCAGCACCTCCGTGCTCGCCCTCCCCGCCGGCGCTCAGGTGACCCACGCCTACCTGTACTGGGGCGGCCGCGTGGCCGTCGGCACCCCGGCCGACCTCGACGCCACCATCGACCGGCCCGGCGGCTTCAGCACCAATGTGACGGCCTTCACCTCCTACACCGAGGGCGGCGACAGCTACCAGTCGGTCGCCGACGTCACCCAGCTTGTGCAGGAGAACGGCCCCGGGGCCTATCGCGTCGGCGGCGTCAACCTGATCGACTTCCGCAACCTGAACGAGGCCGACAACTTCGCCGGCTGGTGGATGGCGGTCATCTACAAGCTCAACACCGAGCCGCTGCGCCAGATCAACCTGTACGATAGCCTCGACATTGTGTTCACCAACACCCCGCAGAGCGCCACGCTCAGCGGCTTTCTCGTGCCCAGCGGCACCTTCGACGCCCGGCTCGGCGTGGTCGCCTACGAGGGCGACACCTCGCTCACCGGCGACAGCCTGATCTTTAACGGCGGCACCATCAGCGACGCGCTCAACCCGGCCAACAACTTCTTCAACCGCTCGCGCTCCTACCTCGGCCAGCCGGTCAGCGTCCCCGGCGACCTGCCCCAGCTCACCGGCAACCCCGGCAGCGTCGCGGCCATGGATATCGACGTCTTCGATATCACCAGCCGGCTCACCGCCGGCCAGACCCAGGCGCCGTTCCAGGCCACCAGCAGCAGCGACACCTACTGGCTCGCCGGCTTTGTGACCACGATCGCCACCGACGCCCCCGAGTTCACCAACAGCACCAAGGAAACGTTCGACCTCAACGGCGGCAGCTACAGCCCCGGCGACACGGTCGAGTACCGGATCACGGTGCGCAACACCGGCACCGACAACGGTGTCTCCACCGTTGTCACCGACCCACTGCCTCAGGGCGTGACGTACGTGCCCGGCTCGCTCCAGGTGGTCAGCGGCCCCAACACCGGCGCCAAGACTGACGCCGCCGGCGACGATCAGGCCGAGTACGATCAGGGCGCCAACCGCGTCACCTTCCGCGTCGGCATGGGCGCGAACGCGGTCCAGGGCGGCGCCGTCCCGCTCAATCAGGAGACGGTCGTCAGCTTCCGGGTCGCTATCAACCAGGGTGTCGTCGGCCGGATCAACAACCGGGCCACGATCACCGCCCGCGGCGAGCGCGGCGCCGGCCCCCAGGAGACGCCGATCGACGGCCCGACCGACCTGCCCGCCGTGCTGATCAGTAAGGGCACCACCAGCGTGACCGAGGGCGGCGCGACCGATAGCTATGCGGTGAGCCTCGCCACCGTGCCGACCAGCCAGGTCGTCGTGACCCTGACGCCCGCCAACAACCAGATCGATCTCGGCGCGGGCCCCGGCCAGCCGACGACTCTGACCTTCGCCCCGAACAGCAGCGCCCTTACCCCCCAGACGGTGACGGTCGCCGCGGTCAACGACGTCTTCCAGGAGGGCAACCACACCAGCCTCATCGCCCACAGCGCCCAGAGCGGCGACGACGGCTACAATGGCGCCACGGCCCGCTTCCGGATCGGCGACGCCGACGACAACACAGTTGATGTCCAGATCACCGACGACGGCGACACCACCCCGCTGACCCGCGAGGTGTCGATCGCCGCCGGCGACCCGCTGATTGAGGCCGACGGCAACGGCAGCTTCACGCTGAACCTGAACGCCCCCGCCCCCGACGGCGGCCTGACCGTCAACTACACGGTGAGCGGCACCGCCACCTCCGGCGCCGATTACCAGGCCCTCAGCGGTACGGCCACCATCCCCGCCGGCCAGTCCAGCGTGACGGTGCCGGTGCTGGTGACCGACGACGCCGCCTCCGAGGCCGATGAAACAGTTGTCATCACCCTGGCCAGCGGCGCCGGCTACACGGTCGGCACGCCCGGCAGCGCCACGCTCGACGTCTTCGACGACGACCTGCGCGTGACCGGGATCGCCGGTGAGGGCAACCCGGCCGAGCCCGGCACCAACGGCCGCTTTGTCGTCACCTTCGCGGCCCCGGCGCCGAGCATCGGCCTGACCGTCCGCTACACTGTGAGCGGCACCGCGACCAACGGCAGCGACTACGAGGAGCTGAGCGGCACACTCAACGTGCCCGCCGGGGCGACGTCGGCCACCATCCCGGTGACGGTGATCGACGATCCGCGCTCCGAGGCGCCCGAGACAGTGATCGTGACACTCGGCCGCAACCGGGGCTACATCCTCGGCACCGCCACCAGCGCCACGCTGACGATCGCCGACAACGACATCCGCCGGGCCACGATCGTCGCCGACGGCAACCCGGCCGAGCCGAGCACCGACGGCGGCTTCCTGGTCAACCTGGCCGCGCCGGCGCCGAGCACGGGCTTGACCGTCCGCTACACCGTGAGCGGGACGGCCACCGCCGGCACCGACTACCAGGCCTTGAGCGGCACGCTTACGGTGCCGGCCAACGCCACCAGCGCCCGCATCCCCGTCGCCGTGATCGACGACACCGAGGCCGACGCGAACGAGACCGTGATTGTGTCGCTGGTCCAGAGCCCCGGCTATGTGATCGACACGCCCAACAGCGCCACGCTGACGATCGGCGACGACGAGCCGGCCCCCGACCTTTCGGCCACGATCGAGGCCGGCACGGCCCCGGCCGAGCCGAGCACCAACGGCTCCTTCGTGCTGCGCCTGAGCGGCGCGGCCCCGAGCGGCGGCGTGACTGTCAACTACACCGTGGGCGGCACCGCGACCAACGGCGTCGACTACGAGCTGCTGAGCGGCAGCGCCACCGTCGCCGCCGGGCAGACTGGTGTGACGGTGCCGGTGCGGGTGCTCGACGACACTCGCTCCGAGGGCCCCGAGACGATCACCCTGGCCCTGGCCAGCGGCACCGGCTACGCCGTCGGCACCCCGGCGCAGATCTCGCTCACCCTGGCCGACGACGACATCCGCTTCGCCAACGTCACCGTTCGCGGCAACGCCGCCGAGCCGGCGACCAACGGCTCCTTCGTGGTTACCCTGGCCGCGCCGGCGCCGAGCACGGGCCTGACGGTCCGCTACACAGTGGGCGGCACGGCCAGTGCCGGCAGCGACTACCAAGCCCTGTCCGGCGTGCTGAACATCCCGGCCAACGCAACCTCGGCCGTCATCCCGGTGGCCGTGATCGACGACGACCGCTCCGAGAGCTCGGAGACGATCGTGCTGACCCTGGGCCAGAGCTCGGGCTACGTGGTCGGCACGCAGAACAGCGCGACCATGACGATCGCGGACGACGACATCCGCTTCGCCAACGTGAACGTGGGCACAAGCGCGGGCGAGCCGGCGACGAACGGCTCCTTCGTGGTCACCCTGGCCGCGCCGGCGCCGAGCACGGGCCTGACAATCCGCTACACAATGGGCGGCACGGCCATCGCCGGCAACGACTACGAGGCTCTCAGCGGCACCGCCTCCATCCCGGCGGGCGGCACCCAGGCCACCATCCCGGTCACCATCATCGACGACACGCTGTACGAGCCGAACGACACACTGGTGATCACGCTGGGCCAGAACCCGGGCTACGTGATCGGCACGCAGAACAGCGCGACGATGACCCTTGGCGATAACGACGTCCGCACGGCGACCGTCCGCCTGCGCGCGAACGCGGGCGAGCCGAACATCCACGGCAACTTCATCGTCGAGCTGAACGGCCCGGCGCCGAGCACCGGCCTGATTGTCCGCTACACGATCGGCGGCACGGCCACCCCCGGCGCCGACTACCAGGCCCTGACCGGCGAGCTGACCATCCCGGCCGGCGGGACGTCGGGCTTGATCCCGATCACCGTGATCGACGACGCCCTCGTGGAGCCGTACGAGACGATCGTTGTCACCCTGGGCCGCAGCCTCGGCTATGTGATCGGCACGCAGAACACCGCCCAGGCCACCATCCGCGACGACGAGCCCCGGCCGGGCGCGGCGCGCGACGGTAGCGCAACCCGCGGGCGCTAGGCCCCGCACGCGCAACGACGGCACCGCCCCGATCGACGCCACTGGCGCGGTCGGGGCGGTTCGTTTTGGGCTGCTCCCTCCGCGGCTCCACGATGGGTGGCGCTAGTTGCGGATGTACTCGCAGATCGTGGCGGGCTGGCCGAGGACGAAGACGCGGTGGCGGGGGCCGGCGCGAAAGGCGCGGGTGGCCTGGGCGCGGGCCTGCTCAAGGGCGCGGACGTCGCCGACAAGGACGACGAGGCGGCCGCCGGAGCGCATGACCCGGGCGAGCTCGATCAGGACGTCGTGGTAGAGGGCGGGGAGGGCGGCCTCGTCACCGATCTGCTTGCCGAAGGGGAGGTTGACGGCGACCTTGTCGACCTCGCCGTCGTCGAAGGGGAGCTTACGCGCGTCCCATCGGCTGACGGCGATCTCGCCCCTGACGCCGCGCAGGTTGGCCTGCATGGCGGCCAGGGCCTCGCCGTTGATGTCGCCGCCGTGGATCTCGGCGAAGGGGCCAGCGGCGGCACGCTCGACCAGCAGGGTGCCGGCGCCGGCCATCGGGTCGACGAAGATATCGTCGGCGCCGGGGCGGGTGAGCATAACCATCGCGGCGGCGAGGGCCGGGCGCAGCGAGGCGGGGAGGTGGCGCAGCTTACCGCGCTGGCGCATCTCGGCGTCGGACAGGCGGACGGCGCAGATCAGCTCGTTCTCAGCGAGGGTGGCCCAGACCTCGACGTCGGCGCCTTCGTCGACGGCGGCCCAGCGGCCGGGCCAGGCGTCGCGGATGGCGTCGGCGACGGCGCGGCCGACGTCGCGGCGCATGAACTTATGCTTGCCGACCTCGCGGGCGACGACGCGGAAGCTGAGGCCCTGGCGGCGCTCGCCGTTGACCTTGCGCCAGGCCTCGATCGCGTCGCCGATCTGCTCGCTGGTGCGGACGGCGGCGTGGATCTGGCGCAGGCCGCGGTCGTCGGGGGCGATGCGGAAGCCGCGGGCGGCCACGGCGAAGACATCCTCGCTGACCCGCAGCTTGAGCAAGGGCTTGGGGCCGCCGGCGTGCTCGAACAGCACGATATCGTCGCGGCCGGGAACGTGGCGCAGGCCGACCTGGCGCGGGCCGGGGCGGTTCTCCAGCGTGGGGAGGGCCTGCTCGGCCTCCTGCCAGGCCAGGTTGGCCAGGCCGGGGATGGTTTGAAGGGCGTAGAGCATCGGATCGTGGCGTGGGACGAGCCGCGGGTGGCGGGCCGGCGGCGCCCGCCGGCCACCCGCTACTCGGCGCTCACATAATCTTTCAGGACATGGTACAGGTCGGCCAGGCTATCGACGCTGACCCACTCCTCATCGGAGTGGAGGCCCGCGCCGACGGGGCCGACGCAGATCGCGGGGATGCCCGCCTGGCTGTAGAAGCGGGCGTCGGTGCCGAAGTGCTCGCGGTAGAAGCGCGGCTCGGCGCCAAGGCGGCGCTCGAGCAGCTCGGCCAGCCGGAGCACCCCCGGCTCCTCCGGGTTGGTGTACAGGCCGTCGCCGGAGTTGCTGACGACCACCTCGGCGCCGGGGAAGCACTCGGCGAGCGCGGCGGTGATGGCGGCGGGCGGCGTTTCGGCGACCCAGCGAATATCGAAGGTGACCTCGGCGGCGGCGGGGATCTGGTTGCGCGAACCGCCTGCGCCGGCGCTGGCGGCGGTGGGCGTGACGGTGGTGCGGTAGTCGCCGGGGCCGCTGACCGGGAAGCGCCGCTCGACGGCGGCGATGCCGGCCGCGAGGGCGCCGAGCGGGTTGCGCCCTTCCCAGGGCCGCGAGCCGTGAGAGGGCGCGCCCGGGATGCGCAGCTCGACCCACATCGCGCCCTTGTGCTCGTAGAGCACGCCCATGTCGGTCGGCTCCAGGCAGAGCATGATCCCGCAGCCCCAGCCCTCCTCCAGCAGCCGGGCCGTGCCGAGGGCGCCGCCGATCTCCTCGTCGGTGACGAACTGGAAGCCCGCGTCGGGGCGCTCGGGAAGCGCGGCGAGGTCGCGCAGGAGGCGCAGCATCACGGCGACGCTGCCCTTCATGTCCTGGGTTCCGCGACCGTAGATCCGCCCGTTGCGCACCTCCGGCTCGAACTGCCCCGGCCGGGCCGCGACCACGTCGAGGTGGCCGTTGAACATCACCGCGGGGGAGCGCCCGCCGCGCAGCGAGACGACCAGGGCCGGCTTGCCGCCGGCCTCGGAGCGCTCCATGTGCAGCCCAGGGATGCCGGCGAGGTAGCGCTCGGCGTAGTCGATCGTCGCCGCGAGCTGGTCCGGGCGGTCGGCGGTGGAGGGGAAGCGCACGAGGTCGCAGGTCAGGGCGACGAGTTCGTCGCGGAGGTCAGCGGGCATGCCGGGCTCCTGGCACAGAAACAACGAATTATGAGAGTATACCACGCTGTGGCGCGGCGGCGTCCCGCTCTCCAGCCGCATCGCGCAGGATGGCGAGAGTTTCGCGGGCGCAGCGCTCCCAGGTGAAGCCGGCGGCGCGGGCCATGCCGCGGGCCCGCAGGTCGGCGCGCAGGGCCGGATCTGCGGCGAGGCGGGCCAGGCCGGCGGCGATGGCGGCGGTGTCGCGCGGGTCGACCAGCAGCGCGGCGTCGCCGGCAACCTCAGGGAGCGACGAGGTGGCGCTGGTGAGGACGGGCGCGCCGCAGGCCATGGCTTCGAGGACGGGCAGACCGAAGCCCTCGTAGAGCGAGGGGAAGGCGAAGGCGAGGGCGCCCCCGAGCAGGGCCGGCAGGTCGGCGTCGGGGAGGTAGCCGGGGAAGCGGACGCGGCCAGCGAGGCCGAGCTCGGCGGCCTTGCGCTCGATCGGGGCGCTGAGCCAGCCGCGCCGCCCGCCGAGCACCAGCTCGGCCTCGCCGAGGGCGCCCGCGCCGGCGGCCTGCGCGAAGGCCGCGATCAAACGCTCCAGGTTCTTGCGCGGCTGCACCGTGCCCACGTACAGGAAGTACGGCCGTTCGAGGCCGTGGCGGGCGCGGGCGGCCGCGATCTCGTTAGGGTTGGGCGGACGGAACTGCGCGCCGGCGAGGCCGTGGTGAACGACGGCGACGCGGGCCGGGTCGGCGCCGTAGCGGCGCAGGAGGTCGTCGCGGGTGGCCGCCGAGATCGCGATCACTCGGCGGGCGGCGCGCACGCTCCACAGGGTGGTCAGGTGCAGCTCAAGGCGGCGGCGGGCGGTGTGGGCGTCGGGGAAGGCGAGGTAGCCGAGGTCGTGGATGGTGACGACAGCGGCGGGCGGGCGGGCCAGGGGCACGACATGGGCGGGGATAAAGGCCACGTCGGGCCGGGCGCGCAGGAGCGCGGGGCCGAGCCGGGCGTGGGTCCACAGCCGGGGCAGGGGGATGCTGCACAGGGCCATGTTGGGGCCGAGGGGCGGCAGGGCGGCGGGCAGGCCGTTGGTATACAGGGTGTAGCGCGAGCGCCGGTCGACCCGGGCCAGGGCGGCGAGCAGCTCGTAGCTGTAGCGCTCGGTGCCGGTGCGCTCGGCCACCGCGAGCCGGCTCGCGTCGATTGCGATGTGCAGGGGCGTCATGGGGCCCATTGTAGCATCGGCGGGGGCGGGGGGCGCAGCCGCGCCGATGGTGCAAGGACAGCCCGCGTGCTCGCCGGGTGGGGGCGGCGCCGCTCCGGGCCGGGCGAGCGGCGCCGCGCCGCGGAGGGCCCGACTACGCCTCGTCCTGCTCCTCGCGGCGGAGAGCCTCCTCGACCATGCCCTCGGGGACCTGGATGGTGCGCTCGTCGGTCTCCCCGGGACGCACCTTGGGGTGGTTGCCCTTGGGGGCGGCGGCCTCGCCGGTGGCGATCCGCTTCTCGGTCTGCGTCATCGCCTCCTTGTGGTCGCCGTGGACGATATTCTCATTGGGGCGGTCGCGACCCGCTTGAGTGTAGTGATCCTTATTTACGTTATTCTTGCCGCTCAATGTTGGCCTCCTTCATCAGGAGTTAAGCGCCGGGACGCTCCCGATGCCCTTGCCGCCACAGGTTGCAAGATGCGCGCCGCGAGTTCATTACTTGAGGGTGCTGCTTTATTGGAGCAGAGCAACACGCTGCAACTTTATGTATTGACACCGATTGCTTCGGCGATGGCGCGTTGGATTGAATGCGGAATGGCTTGATAATGCGACTGACACGAAACGTTCGGCTGCTTCCCACGCATCTCGTCTCTGCTATACTCTTGGGCGTACCACTATCGTAAGAGGGCCAGAATGAACATAGAGCTCGCTCGCTTTGCCCCACTCGTTGAACCCACTCCTGAAATTGCCAGTGCGTTTACTCGTTGGGAAAATGACCCGACACTTATTCCCTTGACTCGCCCAAATCGAAACGAGGAAGATCTTGAAACACAGCAACTTGTGACGCTTGACACCCTCACCCGACGCCTGAAGCATCATCATATCTATCTCATATACCTTGGAATACAGTTGATTGGAGAAATGAACTACCAAGTCGACCCCAAGCATCTGTTTACAAAAGAACAGGGGACTGCGTGGATCGGCATCACGATTGGAGAAAGGCAGGGACGAGGCAAGGGTATCGGCTATCAGGCATTGCAGTATCTGGAGCAACAGATTAGTGCGCGTGGATTAACGCGTATTGAATTAGGGGTATTCGAATTCAATACCTCCGGCATCGCCTTATACCAAAAGTTGGGCTACAAGGAGATTGGAAGGGTGACGGACTTCACCTACTGGCAAGGCCGAATGTGGCAAGATATCCGGATGGAAAAAAGACTTGAACGCTCCAGAGTTGGGCAAGCACACAACGACGAATAAGCACTACCACTGCGCTGCTCTGTCTATCGACCGATGACAAGCCGTTGTAACCCCTCTACACTACTTCTCGCCGGCCCAGGCGCAGCAGCTGGACTCTCTCATTTCTACTTGACTAGATCGCGAGCTCTGACCCAGGTAGCGTGAGCGGCTCAGGAAGCGTTTAGCACACGGCCTCGGAGCACCTCGAAGCTCGCCCAACCGTACATCTGGCGCTTGATGCTCTTGAGCCGCGTAATCTGCCCTTCCACGGGGCCTGTGCTCCAAGGCTCGCTCAACGCAGCGCGGATCGCTTCTTCTTCCCGTCGCATACCAAAGGCAAAGTTCTGAAGCTCTGCCGCGGCGGCTCGCCCACAGTGCTCCAACCACTGGTCGAACCGCTCGGGCTGCCGCTGACGCACGAGCCGCTGAAGATCCTGGGCGAGGTCGTGTGCCTCCGCGACCATTGGGTCGCTGCGCAGGTGTTCTAGCACCAGCATATCCGTGCCTGCCAGCCGCCTCGGCTCGTGGAGCAGCAGCCAGGCCAGCGCTCGTGGACTTGGTAACCGCATGGAGGCGTATGGTTCCTCTGGGGCTTGTCCTGGTTGTGCCGCTTGTTCTTTGCTCGGACGTGATGTAACCGTGATCTTTTCGCGCATGCGAGCCTTATCCCAAATTCTGGTGGCGTTGACTGTTACAGGTATGGTCCGGGAAGCTGGTAACACTATCATACACATGCGGTCAAGCTATTGACGCCAAGGTAACCACTGGCTTGTGATACGACAGCCCGGGAAGCGAAGCATGTCCGTGGCGCTCAAGTCTAGGAGGAACGCCATGCTCCGCCTTCGCTTCGCCCCGCTCGCCCTGTTATCCCTCGTCGTGCAGACGACGGCTCCGCCTCCACCTACGCCCACCCCGATCCCTAATCCTCGCGCGGGCTATGACCCGTCCTACCCTGACGTGTGCATCCCGCCGCCACCGCCTGACCTCGACTGTGGCGACATTCCCTACCGCAACTCCCGCGTCGTCGGCGGCGACCCCCATCGCTTCGACCGCGACCGCGACGGCATCGGCTGCGAGAGCTAAGGCGCGGACGTCGACACGTAATCAACTATCATCGTCTAGCCTGTACCGTGAGCCGCCCATTGGGCGGCTCCGTTGTTGGAAGCGTGACATTTCTCGTATGATACCGACGATTGTACTGGGAGGTTGTGCTGATGAGCGTCACCATTCGACAGGCGGCTCCGTCCGACGCTGAAGCTGTTCACCGGCTCAACGTCGCCTTTAATGACGCGCGGGCGACGGTGAAGTATATCGCCGCAGCCATTCGGGACTACCAAGCGTATGAGCGGCTGTTCCTTGCCGAAATTGGTGGGCAGGTGGTGGGGATGGCAGCCCTGCGCCTCCTCCCCTCCGTCTGCGACCCCGTGCCCTACGCCGAGCTGACCGAGCTGTTCGTGGAGGCATCAGCGCGCCGGCAAGGAGCAGGACGGGCCTTGGTACGCGCGATAGAGGCTGCGGCGTATGAAGGCGGGGCACGAACACTGGTGTTGCTGACCGCTTGGCGCAACGGGCAAGCCCATCGCTTCTACCACGCCCTCGGCTACCAGCTCGATGCGGTGACGATGTCGCGTAAACTCGGGCAGGCTTGTGAGGCGTGATGTGCGGGGCAGGCACGGCCGTTGGACACCAGAACGGGGTGCACCGTGAACGAGGTCATCGTCGAGCTTGTCGGTGCCTTTGCAAGCGTCCTTGGGGCTATCGTAGGCGCGCTGTTCACCGTCAGATGGACGACCGACGTCGCCGAAAAGCAGCGGCGCACCGACCTCCTCCGACGCTCCCGATGCCCTTGCCGCCACAGGTTGCAAGATGCGCGCTGCGGGCACGCTCGGTCGCGAGTGTGGTGGTGCGGGGGCGACCCGGCGGAATGGCGCGCCTCGGCGGGGCCCATCTGGCGCACGCTACTCCGCCTTGCCCCGCGCGATCAAGGCGCGGAGGCGGCCGGCGGTGGCCTCCCGGGAGCCGCGCGCCCCGGTCACCCGCGGGTCGTCCAGCGCGGCGCGGGCCAGGGCGCGGAAGTCGGGGCCGAAGGCCAGGCGGCGCCGCTCGTAGTCGCGGATCATCTCCTCGGCCGCGTCGCGCAGCGGGTCGTCGCCGAGGGCCCAGATGGTGAGCAGCAGGCCGGCCAGCTCGCGGTCCGGGTCGCCGGTGAGCTGGGGCGGCTGGGGGAGGCGGGCGACCGATTTGAACACGGGCAGGAGCCGCGGCTCCCGGCGGACCAGGGCGCGGATGCTCGCCTCGATCGCGGCCCGCAGCGGCGCGTCGCCCCAGCGCCAGGCGGCCTGCATGGTCGTGGCCAGGATCGGGAGCGGTCGTAGCACTGGGTCGATCAGCTCGACGACGATCTGTCCTGATGGCATCGCTCACCTCTTCGCCATGTGGGAGTACGATATACGTATCGTAGCACGCCGGGCCCGCATTTGGGCCGGCGCCGCCGATAGATGCCCGGCCCGCCGCCGGCGCGCCGGGCGGGAGGAGCGCCCGATGCTGAACCGCGAGTCCGTCGCCGCCGTGGAGGCCGCCCGCTTCGGCAGCCGCTTTGTCTGCCCGCTCTACGACACCTACGGCTTTGCGCGTATCTCGGCCACGCTGGAGCGCCTGCTGACCGGGGCCGGTGCGGCGCCGCTCCCGGCCGCCGCCCTGGCCGGCCTCGCCGCGCGCTACGAGACAATCGTGCTGATCGTCGTCGACGGCTTCGGCTGGCGCTTTTTCGCGCCGTGGGCCGAGCGCCACCCGCTGCTGCGGCGCTTCATGGCCGACGGCGTCGTCTCGCGCCTCACGACCATGTTCCCCTCGACCACCGCCGCCCACGTCACGGCGCTGCACACCGGGCTCGACCCGGCGGCGTCCGGCGTCTTCGAGTGGTTCCTGTACGAGCCCGGCGTCGGGCGCATGGTCGCCCCGCTCTTGTTCTCCTTCGCGGGCGACCGGGCCAGGGAAACGCTGCTCGCAGCCGGGGTCGATCCTGGCGCGATCTTCCCCGCCGACACGCTGTACCGGCGCCTGGCCGCCCGCGGCGTGGCCACCACCGTCTACCAGGACCACACCTACGCCCGCTCGCCCGCCACGGGGGCCCTGTGCGCCGGGGCCGAGGTGGCGAGCTTCCGCACCCTGCCCGAGGCCCTCGTCCGCATCGCGGGGCAGCTCGCGGCCGATCTCGGGCCGACCTTGCACCACCTGTATATCGACACGGTCGACACGATCGCTCACCTGTACGGCCCCGAGTCGCCGCACGTGGAGGCGCAGATCGACTCCGTGCTCACCGCGATCGAGCGCGTGCTGCACCCGGCGCTCGCCGACCTGGGCCGCCCGGCCCTGCTCCTGCTCACGGCCGACCACGGCCAGATCGCGATCGACCCGGGCCGGGCCCACCTCGTCGACCGGCTCGTCCCCTGGCTGCGCGAGGCCACTCCCACGGGGGCCGACGGCCGCCCACTGGCCCCCGCTGGCTCCAGCCGCGACCTGTTTCTCCACGTCCGCCCGGAGCGGCTCGACGCCGTCCACGCCGCGCTCGGGGAGGCCCTGGCCGGGCTCGCCGAGGTCCATCGCGCGGACGACTTGGTCGCCAGCGGCCTGTTCGGCCCCGCGCCCTCGCCCGCGCTGCACGCCCGTATGGCCGATCTAGTGGTGTTGCCCTTTCCAGGGGAAACGGTCTGGTGGGACGACCCACGCTTCCGCATCGTATTCCGCGGCCTGCACGGCGGCCTGTCGCCCGAGGAGGCCCACACGCAGATCGCCGCGCTGGCCTACGGGCCGCCCAGCTCGCGCTCGTAGCCGGCGATGCGCCCGGCGACGGCCCGGCCCCGCGCCGCGAGGGCCTGCCGCGCGGTCGGCTCGGCCAGGCCACCCTCGGCGCTTTCGGCGACGAGCTGGACGTGGCGGAGCAGCTCGCGCCGCTGCTCGGCGGTGCGGGCCTGGCCACCCACCAGCTCCAGGGTGTCGAGCAGGCGCGCGACGACGGCGGCGCTCGACCGCCCGTACTCGCGGATCTGGTTGAAGGCGGCGTCGAGCAGGCGCGCGAAGTTGAGTGGCGCGGTGATCAGGCGCGGGGCGCCGGCTCTGTCGTGCTGGCAGGTGTCGGGGAGCTGGCGCTCGCACAGCCGGCACAGGGTGTGGCCCAGCCAGTCGATGCAGGTGATCGCGGTGAAGGGGTCGTTGATCGCCGGCGACATCGCCCGCACCGCCACCTCGACCAGCTCGTTGATCCCGAACTCGATGTCCTGCACCAGGGTGCGCTGCGGGCCGAGCACATAGGCATCGTTCACTGCGTCGCCGACGGCGGGCGCGGCGCGCTCGGCCGGCCACAGCTCGGCGAGGGGCGTGCCGGCGACCACGAAGGCGCCCGGCTCGGCAAGCAAGCGCACGAGCAGATCATGGGCGGCGGCGAGCTCCAGCAGCCCGGCGTCATCGCGGGCCTGCACATACCCGCTGTCGCGGGCCAGCACGACCCGCGGGACGTCCGCGGGCACCGCGGGCGCGGGGGCGGGGGCGTCGGGCGCAAGGGGGTTCGGGAAGCTGCGCGCGATGTCGTTGTCGAGCTCGGCGACCACGGCGGCGACGACTCGGGGGGCCTGGATCGAGATGGCCACGTGGTTGATGAAGTAGATCAGCACGCCGAGGCTGGCCAGGGCCATCAGCAGGCCCGCCGTGACCGACAGCTGGGGCAGGGCCACGGTGTTGTCGTGGAGCTGGAGCAGCACCAGCAGGCAGTAGACAAAGGTGGCGATAAAGGTGCCGAGCACGACCTGGGTGCCTGTGTCGCGCAGAAACGTGCGCAGCAGGCGCGGGCCGAACTGCGAGGCGGCGATGGTCAGCGGGACCATGGTGATCGAGAAGACCACGCCGATCAGCCCGATCGTCGCGCCCGCCACCGCGAGCAGCAGCGTCCGGGCCGCCTCGACGCTGTCGCGGTAGAGCCAGGGCAGCTGCCCGAGGGGCCGCCCCAGGGCCGCGTCGAGCACGCCGAACAGCGCCCATAGCCCGAAGGCGAGGGCGGTCATCAGGCTGGGGACAAACCAGTAGCTCGACCGCAAGGTGTCGAGCTGCTTGAGCAGGCGCGCCCGCATGCCCCTCCCCCTTCCGCTGCATGTCGTCGCCCCCGAGGGAGCAACTTGCACGCCAACGCGCGCCCTGCGGCCGAGCGCAAGGCGCGCTGTTCGGGGACGGGCGCGGGGGCTACCCGCCGCCCGCCGCGCCCTTGGCGGGGGACTACACCTGGGCCGGCTCGCCGGCGATGCCGAGGCGGCGCTCGTACTCCTCCAGCAGCTCCGCGGGGACCATGCGCTTGAAGGTTTGCACCGCCAGCAGCAGCACCGCGAAGTCGTCGAGCTGGCCGAGCAGCGGGATGAACGAGGGCACCAGGTCGAACGGCGAAAGCAAGTACACGACGGCGAGCCCCGGCACCGCCTTGGCCTGGAGCGGCACGCGCGGGTCGGCCATGAGCGCCGAGACAAGGCGGATGTCGTTGAGGGCGTGCTTCCAGTTGTGGGGGTTTAGGGCGAGCGGGATGTATTTGACCATTCCGAACATAACGGCCTTCCTTTCAGCATTGTCGCACCCCCGCGGGCGCTTCCTGCCGCCTAGGATGCAAGGCATATACCGCTGCCGCAGCGAGACAGCCGGGGCGTGCTCGCACGGCCATCCGATGCACTTGTTGGTTGAACCCTCCTGAACCCTCTTGACACATTAATAGTGAGGTGGGACAATCACGCGGTGGCTGTATTGGTTGGGAGAGCGCATGCGCCTGTCGATCCCCGAGCTATGCCTGGTAGTGCTGATCGGCCCGTCCGGGGCCGGCAAGTCCACCTTCGCGCGCACCCACTTCCGGCCGAGCGAGGTGCTGTCCTCGGACGCGTGCCGGGCGCTGGTGGCCGACGACGAGAACGACCAGTCGGCCACGGCCGACGCCTTCGACGTGCTGCACTATATCGCGCGCAAGCGGCTGGCCGCCGGCCGGCTGGCGGTCGTGGACGCCACCAATGTCCAGCCCGAGGCCCGGCGCCCCCTGATCGCCCTGGCCCGCGAGTTCCACGTTCTGCCGGTCGCGATCGTGTTTGACCTGCCGGAGCGGCTGTGCCAGGAGCGCAACCTCAGCCGCCCCGACCGCGACTTCGGCCCCCACGTGATCCGGCGCCAGGCCGGCGACATGCGCCGCTCGCTGCGCGCCCTGCCGCGCGAAGGGTTCCGCCACGTTTACACCCTTTCCTCGCCGGAGGAGGTGGCCGCGGCGACTGTCGCCCGCGAGCCGCTGTGGAACAACCGCAAGGAGGAGCGCGGGCCGTTCGACATCATCGGCGACATCCACGGCTGCCGCCCCGAGCTCGAAGCGCTGCTCGGCGCGCTCGGCTACGCCCGCCGCCCCGCGGACGGTGTGTATGCCCACCCTGCCGGACGCAAGCTGATCTTTCTGGGCGATCTGGTGGACCGGGGGCCGGACTCCCCCGGCGTGCTGCGGATCGTGATGGGGATGGTCGCGGCCGGAACGGCCCTGTGCGTGCCCGGCAACCACGACGTGAAGCTGCTGCGCAAGCTGCGCGGCCGCGACGTGCAGGTGTCGCACGGGCTCGCCGAAACCCTGGCCCAGCTCGACGCCGAGCCGGAGCCGTTCCGGGCCGAGGTGGCCGCCTTTATCGACGGCCTGATCAGCCACTACCTGCTCGACGGCGGGCGGCTCGTGGTCGCCCACGCCGGGATGAAGCAGGAGCTCCAGGGCCGCAGCTCGGGCCGCGTGCGCGAGTTCGCCCTGTACGGCGAGACGACGGGCGAGACCGACGAGTTCGGCCTACCGGTGCGCCACAACTGGGCCGCCGAGTACCGCGGCCCGGCGACCGTCGTGTACGGCCACACGCCCGTTCCGTCCCCCGAGTGGCTCAACCGGACGATCAACATCGACACCGGCTGCGTCTTCGGCGGCCGCCTGACCGCCCTGCGCTACCCCGAGCGCGAGCTGGTGGCCGTGCCGGCCCTGCGGGCCTACGCCGAGCCGGCGCGGCCCTTTCTCGACCCGCTCCCATCGCCCGGGCTGAGCGCGCAGCAGGCCCACGACGACCTGCTCGACCTCGGCGACGTGCTCGGCAAGCGGGTTGTGGAGACGGAGATCCACGGCCGGGTGATCATCCGCGAGGAGAACGCCGCGGCGGCGCTGGAGGTGATGAGCCGCTTCGCCGCCAACCCGAAGTGGCTGATCTACCTCCCGCCGACCATGTCGCCCGCTGAGACGACGGGCCGCGAGGGGCTGCTGGAGCACCCCGACGAGGCGTTCGCCTACTACCGGGCCAACGGCGTGGCCACCGTCGTCTGCGAGGAGAAGCATATGGGCTCGCGCGCCGTCGTCGTGGTCTGCCGCGACGAGGCGGCCGCGCAGGCCCGCTTCGGCGTCGAGGGCGAGGGGATCGGGATCTGCTACACCCGCACGGGCCGACGCTTCTTCGACGACCCGGCCCTGGAGGCCGGGCTGCTCGCCCGCGTCCGCGACGCCGTCGGGGCGGCCGGGCTGTGGGACGAGCTCCATACCGATTGGATCTGCCTGGACTGTGAGCTGCTGCCCTGGTCGGCCAAGGCCCAGGAGCTACTGCGCCGGCAGTACGCGGCCGTGGCCGCCGCCGGGCGGGCCGGCCTCGGCGCCGCCCTCGTCGCGCTGGACCAGGCGGCCGGCCGCGGGCTCGACGTGGGCGAGCTACGGGCGCAATACGGCGAGCGGGCGACGATGCTGGAGGCCTACGCCGAGGCCTACGGCCGCTACTGCTGGCCCGTCGAGTCCCTGGCCGACCTGCGCCTGGCCCCCTTCCACCTCCTGGCCAGCGCCGGCGCCGTCCACGCCGACAAGGACCACCGCTGGCACATGGGGGTGGCGGCCCGCCTCGTCGGCGGCGACGAGATCGCCGCCCCCCTGCTGTTGGCGACGGGGGCGCAGGAGGTCGAGCTGGACGACCCCGAGAGCGTGGCCGCGGGCGTGGCCTGGTGGGAGGCCCTGACCGGCCGGGGCGGCGAGGGGACGGTGGTGAAGCCGCTGTCGTTTATTGCTCGCGGGCCAAAGGGGCTGCTCCAGCCGGCGATCAAGTGCCGGGGCCGCGAGTACTTGCGGATTATCTACGGGCCCGAGTACACCGCCCCGGCCAACCTGGAGCGGTTGCGCGCCCGCGGGGTGGGCGCGAAGCGGGCGCTGGCCCTGCGCGAGCTGGCCCTCGGGGTCGAGGCGCTGCGCCGCTTCGTGGAGGGCGAGCCGCTGCGGCGCGTCCACGAGTGCGTGTTCGGCGTGCTGGCGCTGGAGAGCGAGCCGGTGGACCCGCGGCTGTGAAGGAGGTGCGATGCTGCTGACGATCTCGACGACCCACACGCCCGCGACGGACCTCGGCTACCTGCTGGCGAAGAACCCGGCGCGGGCCCAGCGCTTCGGCCTGCGCTTCGGGGCCGTCCACGTCTTCTACCCCGAGGCGAGCGAGGAGCGCTGCACCGTGGCCCTGCTGCTCGACATCGACCCGGTGGGGCTGGTGCGCGGGCGCGGCCAGGGCGAGGGGCTGCTCGACCAGTATGTGAACGACAGGCCCTACGTCGCCTCGTCGTTCATGAGCGTGGCCATCGCCGAGCTGTTCGGCACCGCGATGAGCGGCCGCTCGCGCGAGCGCCCCGATCTGGCAGCGACGCCGCTGCCGCTGGAGGCCCGGCTCGCGGCGCTTCCGGCCCGCGGCGGCGAGACGCTGCTGCGCCGGCTGTTCGAGCCGCTGGGCTACACCGTGGAGACGGCCGGCCACCCGCTGGACCCGCGCTTCCCGGGGTGGGGCGAAAGCAGCTACCTGACGGTGACGCTGCGCGGGACGGTGCGGCTCAGCGAGCTGCTGGCCCACCTGTACGTGCTCATCCCCGTGCTCGACGCCGAGAAGCACTACTTCTTCGGCGACGACGAGATCGACAAGCTGCTGCGCCGCGGTGAGGGCTGGCTGGCCGCCCACCCGGAGCGCGACCTGATCGCCGCCCGCTACCTCAAGCGCCGGCGCCTCGTCCGCGCCGCCCTGGCCCGCCTGGTTGAGGAGGAGGCCGCGGAAGAGGCGGAGCCGCCCGCCGCGCCCGCCGCGGGGGGCGAGGCGGCGCCGGCCCCGCGGGCGAGCCTCCACGACCAGCGGCTTGCTGCGGTGGCGGCCGAGCTGCGCGAGCTGGGGGCCCGGCGGGTGCTCGACCTGGGCTGCGGCGAAGGCCGGCTGATCCGGCTGCTGCTCGGCGAGCCGCAGTTCGAGGCGATCCTCGGCGTCGATGTGTCGTCGCGAGCCCTGGCCATCGCCCGCGAGCGGCTGGAGCGGCTGGCGCCCCGCCAGCAGGCCCGCGTGACTCTGCTCCAGGGCGCGCTCACCTACCGCGACGAGCGGCTGCGCGGCTTCGACGCCGCCGCCGTGGTTGAGGTGATCGAGCACCTCGACCCGCCCCGCCTGGGCGCCTTCGAGCGGGCGCTGTTCGAGGCGGCCCGCCCCGGCGCCGTCGTGTTGACCACGCCGAACGCCGAGTATAACGTCCGCTTCGCGGCGCTGCGCCCCGGCGGCCTGCGCCACGCCGACCACCGCTTTGAGTGGACGCGGGCCGAGTTCCGCGCCTGGGCCGAGCGCGTCGCCGCCCGCTTCGGCTACGCCGTCCGCGTCGCCGCCGTCGGCCCCGAGGACCCGGAGGTGGGCGCGCCCAGCCAGCTCGCCACTTTCACACTTGCCTCGCCGGTGCCCGGCGCGGAGGCAGAAAGGGGGCTTGGCGATGGCTGATCCGATCGCGGTCTACCTGGAGGTCGGGGAGAAGCGCGTCTTCGCTGGGGCGCTGGAGTGGCCGGGGTGGTGCCGCGCTGGGCGCGACGAGGCCGCCGCGCTGGCGGCACTGGCCACCTACGCAAAGCGCTACAAAGCTGTGCTCGCCGCCGCCGACGTCGGCGCGTGGCCGGGAGAGGCCCCGTCCTTCGACGTGGTGGAGCGGCTCCCCGGCAGCACGACCACCGACTTCGGCGCGCCGGGCGCGATCCCCTCCGCCGACCGGGGGCCATTCGGGGTCGCCGAGCTGGCGGGGGCGGAGGCGCTGCTCCAGGCCGGCTGGCGCGCCTTCGACGCTGCGGTGGCCGCCGCGGCCGGGCGGGAGCTGCGGAAAGGGCCGCGCGGCGGCGGGCGCGAGCTCGGCTCGATCATCGCCCACGTGGCCGGCGCGGAGCGAGGCTATCTGTCGGGGCTGGCCTGGCGCGCGCCCAAGGTGGACGACGGCGACCCTGCGGCGGTGGAGCTGACGCGGCGCGCCGTCCTGGAGGCCCTGGCCGCGGCCGCGAGGGGCGAGCTGCCGGCGCACAAGCCGCGGGGCAGCCCCACCTGGCCGCCCCGCTACTTCGTGCGCCGCGTCGCCTGGCACCTGTTCGACCACCTGTGGGAGATTGAGGACCGGTCGATCTAGGGCGCGGGCGCTGCTCAAGCCCCCGCCCGCTCGAACACCACAACCTGCCACGGCCCCTGGTTGCGCTGGAACCGCCGGACGAGGCCGGCGCGGCGGGCCACGGCCTCGACGGCGGCGGTGGGGTGGCAGAAGATGCGGAAGGCGCTCCTCTGGAGCGTCAGCCCGAGGTTGACGGCACGCACCCCAGCGCGGACCCACCAGACGTGGCGCGGGTAGACCAGGCCGAGCAGCCGGCGGGCGCGGGCGGCCGCCGCGCCCACCAGCGCCGGCATGTCGGGGTAGCAGCAGACCACCCGGTCGAGGGCGACGACGTCGGCCGGGGCGACGCTCTCGGCGAGGGCCACGAAGTCGCCGTGGACGTAGCGGACCCGCTCGGCGTGCCCGCGGCGCACGCTTTCCCCGGCGGCTGCCGCAAGGTAGGCCGATGAGGCGTCGACGTCGACCGCGCTGGCGGCCCCAGCGGCCAGCAGCTCGTGGTGGACAACGCCCACGCCCCCGCCGATCTCCAGCATGCTGGCCCCGCCAACCCCGGCGGCGCGCAGCGCCTCGACCAGCAGCCGGGTCGTCCCCTCGGGGCCGCTGCGGCGGTAGCGGCGCAACCGGTGCTCGGCGTCGCGCCGGTCGAACAGGTTTTCCGCGTCGCGGCAGTGGTGGCAGCAGCTCATGGGCCAGGATTGTACCACGAAAGCTTAGCCGCCCGCCATCGCCCCCACGACCATGAACGGCTCCGCGCCATTGGCGACCGCGTCCGGCAGCGGGGCATCGGGCGGCTGGTGGGACAGATCCTCCTCGCAGGCGAAGAAGCGGACGAAGGGCCGGCGCTGCTTGGTGGCGTGGTCGCGGATGGCGCCGCGCAGCGCCGGGAAGCGCGCCTCCAGGGCGTCGAGGACGGCGCGAGTGGTGACAAGCCCCTCGACCTGGAGTTGCACCTCGCCGCCGACGCCGGCGAGCGTGCGCAGGTGGGCCGGCAGCATGACGCGGATCATGGCAGCGTCTGGACTTCGACGGACAGGACCGCCGGCAGGTCGCGCACGATCGCCTGCCAGGTGTCGCCGCCGTCGGGGGAGGCGTAGACCTGCCCGCCCGTGGTGCCGAAGTAGATGCCGCAGCTATCGAGCCGGTCGACCGCCATCGCGTCGCGCAGGATATTGACGTAACAGTTCTGCTGCGGCAACCCGTTCGTCAGCGGCTCCCACTCGCCGCCGCCGGCGCGGCTTCGGAACACGCGCAGCTTGCCCTCGGGGGGGAAGTGCTGCGAGTCGCTGGTGATCGGGACGACGTAGACCGTTTCGGGCTCGTGGGCGTGGACGGCGATCGGGAAGCCGAAGTCGGTGGGCAGGTCGCCGCTGATCTCGCGCCACAGGTCGCCGGCGTTATCGCTGCGCATCACGTCCCAGTGCTTCTGCATGAACAGCACGTCGGGGCGGGACGGGTGCATGGCGAGGTTGTGGACGCAATGGCCGACCTCGGCATCGGGGTCGGGGATGCCCTCGGAGCGCAGGCCGCGGTTGATCGGCTTCCAGGTGGCGCCGCCGTCGTCGCTGCGGAAGGCGCCGGCCGCCGAGATCGCGACATAGATCCGCTCGGGCCGGCTCGGGTCGAGCAGGATAGTGTGGAGGCACATGCCGCCCGCGCCGGGCTGCCAGGAGGAGCCCGAGGTGTGCCTGCGCAGCCCCGATAGCTCCTGCCACGACCGGCCGCCGTCGGCGCTGTGGAACAGGGCCGCGTCCTCGGCGCCGGCGTAGACGGCGTCGGGGTCCGTCAAAGATGGCTCAAGGTGCCAGATCCGGGTGAACTCCCAGGGGTGCTGCGTGCCGTCGAACCACTGGTGGGTGCCGGGGACGCCGTCGTAAATGAACTCGTTGCTGACCGGCTCCCACGACGCGCCGCCGTCGTCGGAGCGCTGGATCTGCTGGCCGAACCAGCCGCCCGACTGGGAAGCGTACAGCCGGTTCGGATCGGCCGGGGAGCCCTTGATGTGGTACACCTCCCAGCCCGCGAACAAGGGCCCGGCGATCTCCCAGCGCTCCCGCTTGCCGTCCGCGGACAGAATGAACGCGCCCTTGCGCGTCCCCACCAGTACCCGTACCCCGCTCATCCCATGCTCCTTTGCTCGCGCTGCTGCAAGGCGTCAGCCAGGGTGTAGCTGTTTGAACGGCCCCATGGGGTTGTTTCTCGTGTCGGCGCACGCGGTCAGTGCGAGTATAGCACAAAGGTTCTTTTATTCAACCCCCCTTCGAGCCGACGGGAGCGTACCTGTTGTCCAATCTGCCGCGCCGTGCGCGGATTGCTCTTCCGAGCCATGCGCCGGCGAGCGCAGGGTGCTACCATCAGCCCACCGAGCCGACGCCCCGCACCCGCGGGCTACTACAGAAGGTACCAGGCGATGACCAAGCATGACGTCATCCTGATCGGCAGCGGCCATAACGCTCTGATCACCGCGGCCTACCTCGCGCGGGCCGGGCGGAGCGTGCTCGTGCTCGAAAAGAACGACCGTCCGGGCGGCCTCGTCCGCACCGAGGAGGTCACGCTGCCCGGCTTTCAGCACGACGTGTACTCGGCGGCGCACCCCCTGTTCGTGACCGGCCCGGCCTACGCCGAGCTCGGCCCCGAGCTCGCCCGGCACGGCCTGCGCTACCTCAACACCGACATCCCCACCGGCGTCTCGATGGCCGACGGCCGCACAGGCGTGTTCTACCGCGACATGGAGAAGATGGTAGCCGAGGCCGACCGGCTGGCCTCCGGGGATGGGGCGGCCTACGCCGACCTGATCGGCTCGTTCGCCCCGATCGCCGGCGATGTGTTCGGCCTGTTCGCCCAGGACTTGTCGCTCCCCGCGGCGGCCAACACCCTTGACCGGCTGCTGCGCGGCGACGGCCCTGGCCTGACCCCCTTTGCGGCCAGCCTGTTCAGCACCGCGCGGCAGGCGGTCGAGCGCTTCCGCTCCCCGGTGATGCGCGCCATGCTCGCCCCCTGGGTGATGCACCTCGGCCGCACTCCGGACGAAGTCGGCAGCGGGATCTGGGTGACGCTGGTGGCCATGGCCCTGATGGGCGGCGGCATGGCCGTGCCCGAGGGCGGCAGCGAAAGCCTGGCCCGGGCCCTGGTCGGCCTGATCAAGGCCCACGGCGGCGAGATTCGCACCAGCACCACGGCGGCTCGGGTCGTGGTCAAGGATGGGCGCGCCGTCGCCGTGGTCACCGAGGAGGGCGAGGAGCTGCACGCCGCCCAGGCCGTCGTCGCCTCCGCCAACCCCGACCAGGTCTACCTCAAGCTGCTCGCCGACGCCCCCGTGCCGCAGCCCCTGCGCACCCAGGCCGCCGCCTTTCGTTACGGCCGCGGCTGCGTCCAGATCCAGCTGGCGCTCAGCGAGCGGCCGGCCTGGCCCGACGCGCGCTTCAACCAGATCGGCCAGCCCCACCTGTCCAACGGCCTCGACGGCGCAACCCTGGCCTGCGCCCAGGGCATGGCCGGCCTGCTCCCCGAGGAGCCGACCTTCACCGTCGACTGCCCGACCAACCTCGACCCGACCCGGGCCCCGGCCGGCAAGGCGATCATGCGCGTCCAGTTCCTTGAGATCCCCTGCCGCCCGCGCGGCGACGCCGCCGGCCAGATCGACGTGGGCGACGGCCGCTGGACGCCTGAGCTGACCGCGCGCTTTACCGAGCGGGCCCTCGCGATCGTCGGCAAGCACATCCCGAACATCCCCCAGGCCGTGATCGCCCACCACGTCGTCACGCCTGACCACCTGGCCGCTTTCAGCCCGAACCTCGGCCCCGGCGACCCCTACGGCGGCGCCCACGACTTCGCCCAGAGCTACCTGTTCCGCCCGCTCCCCAGCCAGCCCGGCCACCGCACCATCATCCCCAACCTGTTCACCCTTGGCGCCGCGACCTGGCCCGGCCACGGCATCAACGGCGGCTCCGGCTACATCGTCGCCCAGCAGCTGCTCAAGAACTGACCGCGGGGCCGCGCATCAGCGCGGCGCCGAAACTTCAACAGGCGCCGGGCGGAATGATCTGGGGGGCGGCTACATCAGCGTAGCCGCCCCCCAGCGATGTTTGTCCGGCGGCGCGATTGGACAGGGCGGCCGGCTGGTGCTACCATCGGGGCTCCTGCGTGTGGCGAGTATAAGGAGTACCCTGGTGAGAATCGGCATTTTGACCGGCGGCGGCGATGTGCCCGGGCTGAACCCGTGTATCAAGGCGGTGGTCAACCGGGCGGCCACGAACGGCTGGGAGGTGGTCGGCATCCGGCGCGGCTGGGCCGGTCTGCTCAACTATAGCCCCGAGGCGAGCCCCGAGGAGCAGCGCGAGTGGGTCGAGCCGCTGACCACCCGCGACGTGCGCACGATCGACCGCTACGGCGGCACCCACCTGCACACCTCGCGCACCAACCCGCAGCGCGTGCGCCCGAAGGATCTGCCCGCCTTTCTAAAGGACGCCTACCCCTTCGGCGACCAGAAGACGGTCGATTGCACCCCCCACATCATGCGCGCTATCGAGCACCTCAAGCTCGACGCGCTGATCCCGATTGGTGGCGACGACACTCTGTCCTACGCCGTCCGCCTGCACCAGGAGAACGTGCCGGTGGTGGCCGTGCCCAAGACGATGGACAACGACGTCTTCGGCACCGACTACTGCATCGGCTTCAGCACCGCGATCACGCGCAGCGTCGAGTTTATCAACGCCCTGCGCACCCCCGCCGGCAGCCACGAGCGGGTGGCCGTCGTCGAGCTGTTCGGCCGCAACAGCGGCGAAACCGCCCTGATCGCGGCCTACCTGTCCGACGCCGACCGGGCCTTGATCAGCGAGGTGCCCTTCGATGTCGAGCGGCTGGCGACGTTGGTGATGGAGGACCGGGCGCGCAACCCGAGCAACTATGCCGTGGTGGTCGTGTCCGAGGGCGCCAGCATGCTCGGCGGCCAGGTGGTCGAGTACGGCCAGGAGGACGCCTACGGCCACCGCAAGCTGGGCGGGATCGGCCCGATCGTCGGCGATGCCCTGACCAGGCTGACCGGGATCGAGGTGGTCAACCAGCAGCTCGCCTACCTGATGCGGGCTGGTGCCCCCGACTCGCTCGACCGCATGGTGGCAACGTCGTACGGCAACCTTGCCATCCAGGAGCTGGAGCGCGGCCACGAGGGCCTGATGGTCGCCCTGCAGAACGGCGTCTACACCACGGTCAACGTCGACACCTGCACCCGCGGCCTCAAGCGGGTCGACGTGCCCGAGCTGTACGACGCCGACGCCTACCGCCCCCACGTCACCCACCTGCTCGGCAAGCCCATGTTCCTGTACTGATCCGCCGGGCCCCGCGCCCCCCTTAGCCAGGAACATCCAGCGCCGCCCTGGCCCCCTCCAAGAGCGAGCCGACGCTGAAGGGCTTGGCCAGCAGCGGGGCCAGCGGGGCCAGGTCCGCCGCTTCGCCCTCGGGCGTGGCGTGGCCGGACATGTACAACATGCGGGTGTGCGGCCGGTGGTGGGCGATCCAGGTGCCGAGCTGGCGGCCGTTGAGCTCGGGCATCAGCACATCGGTGATCACGAGCTGCACCATGGCCTGCCCTGCGGCCGTGAGGATGGCGATCGCGGCGCGGCCGTTGGGCGCCTCCAGCACCGTGTAGCCGGCGTCGCGCAGCACTCGCGTGGCGAGCACGCGCACCGCCGGGTCGTCGTCCACCACCAGCACGGTTTCGCTGCCGGCCCGGCGCCAGCTCGTCACGCCGCTCGGCCCGGTCGCCCCCGCCTGGTCGCCGCGGGCCGGCAGCTCGACGGTGATCGTCGTGCCCGCCCCGGCCGCGCTGTCGATGCTGATCCGGCCGCCGTGCTGGCGCACGATCCCGTAGCAGGTGGCCAGGCCGAGCCCGGTGCCCTGCCCGGGGCCTTTTGTGGTAAAGAAGGGCTCGAAGGCGTGGGCGAGCACATCCTCGCTCATGCCGCTTCCGCTGTCCGCCACGGTCAGCCGCACCACCTCGCCGACCTCGGGGTCGGGGGTGATTGCGGTCCGGATCGTGAGGGTGCCGCCGCGGGGCATGGCGTCGCGGGCGTTGACGGCGAGGTTGATCAACACCTGCTCGATCTGATTCCGGTCGGCCACCACCGGGGTCGGCGCGGTGGTCAGCGTGGTGCGCAGGGCGATATCGGGGCCGAGCAAGCGCTGGAGCAGCTTCTCGATCTGGGCCACCACGCCGTTGAGCTCCAGGGCGCGCGGGCTGTGGGGCTGGCGGCGGGCGAAGGCGAGCAGCTGCCCGGTCAGCGCCGAGGCTCGGTCAACTCCCTTGCGGATCTCGGCGATGTCGGCGCGCACGCCGGCGTCGTCGACAACATCGAGGACGAGGTCGGCGTAGCCGCCGATCGCCGTGAGCAGGTTGTTGAAGTCGTGGGCGATCCCGCCGGCGAGCCGGCCGATGCTTTCCAGCTTCTGCGACTGGAGCAGCTTGGCCTCAAGCTGCTTGCGCTCCGTGATGTCGCGCTGGATGGCGATGAAGTGCGACACCCGCTCGCCCGCCCCGATCACGGGCGTGATGCTCAGGTCGATCCAGATCGGCTGGCCGTCGCGCCTGTAGTTGCACAGCTCGATCCGGATCGGCTCGCCGGCGACCAGGGCGGCGCGAACCGCCGCGAGCGCCTGCGGGTCCGTCTCCGGCCCGCGCATGAAGCGCGGCGAGCGGCCGATCACCTCGTCGGGCGGGTAGCCGGTGATCCGGCTGAAGGCCTCGTTGACGTAGAGAATGCGCGGTCCGGGCTCGTCGATCAGCGCCGCCTCCGTGATGATCACGGCGTCGTGGGCCTGGGTCACCACCGATTCGAGCAGCCGCAGCCGCTCCTCGGCCTGCCGGCGGGCGGTGATGTCGCGGATCACAGCGACCATCCCGCCGGCCTCCTCGCCGCGCAGGGCCACCACCGCCACCTCCACCACCAGCGAGCGGCCGTCGGCGAGCATGTGGCGGCACTCCCCGCGCCACAACCCGTAGGTCCGCATCGCGGCGAGCGCGTCGGCCGCGTCATCGGGGTGGAAGTAGTCGACGTGGAACAGCTCGTTCAGGGGCGCGCCGCGGGCCGTGTCGAGGGTGCGGCCGTACTGCCGCTCGGCGGTCGGGTTCAGGTAGACGACCCGGCGCTGGTCGTCGATCACCACCACAGCGTCGCCCATCTGATCGAGCACGCTGGCCTGAAAGCGCACCTGCTGCTCGGCCCGGCGCCGCTCGGTGATGTCACGGGCGATCGCCATCACGGCCGGCGCCCCAGCGTAGGTGATCCCGGCCGGGGCCAGCTCCAGCACGCGCTCGCGTCCGTCCAGGCCGATCACCCGGCGCTCCACCGGCGACAGCTCGACCCCAGCCTGGACCGCCAGGATCCGCTCCCGCGACAGCTCCCGCTCCTCCGGGTGGATGAGCTCCGCCAGCGCCCGGCCCACGATCTGCTCCGGCCCCGCTGCCGCCAGCAGCCGCGCCCCCGTGCTGTTGATAAACACGATCTGCTCGCCCTGGACCACCAGCACCACGTCGGGCGACAGCTCGATCAGCCGGCGGTAGCGCTCCTCGCTTTCGCGCAGGGCCAGCTCCACCCCCAGGCGGCCGCGCACGTCGACCACGAAGGCCACGGCGAGCCGCTCGCCCAGGCGCTCCACCGCGCTGAGGCTGACCTCGACTGCGACCGGGCCGCCGTCGCGGCGGCGGCCGAACAGTGGCTGCCCGTGGCCCATCGAGCGCGGCGCCGGCGCGGCGAGGTAGCCAGCCCGCAGCTCCCGGTGGGCCTCATGGTGCGCCTCGGGCAGGAGCAGCTCCAGGGGGCGGCCGGCCAGCTCCTCCGGCCCGTACCCGAACAGGTCGGCCAGGGCCTGGTTGACCAGCACGATCGTGCCGTCGCTCGCCGTGGCGACGATCCCGAGCGGCGCGTTCTGGAAGATCGCCAGAAAGGCCGCCTCGCTCGCCCGCCGGGCCTGCTCGACCGCGACCCGCTCGGTGACATCACGGGCGTTTACCACCACGCCGCCGACGGCCGGGTCGTCCAACATGCTGGCGATCGTGGCCTCCACCGTGTGCCACTGGCCACCGGCGCCGTGCAGCCGCAGCGCCGACAGCCGGCGCGGGCCGGGGGCGCGCAGCGCGGCACGAAACTCAGCGCTGGTCGGGCCGGCGTCATCGGGGTGGAGAAAGTCGCACCCGCTGCGGCCCGCCAGCTCGGCCGGCTCGTAGCCGAGGATGCGGGTCAGCGCGGGGCTGGCATACTGGATGGCCCCGGCCCGGTCGCAGACGGCGACAAGATCGGTCGCGTTGCGCAGCAGCGCCTCCAGCCCGACGCGCGGTTCGGCGGCAGGGGCGGGCTCCGGCGAGGCGCCCGCAAGGGCGGCCCGGACGAGCTCGGCGAAGTCGGCCAGGGCGGCCAGCTCGGCCGGGGCGAAGCTGCGAGGGCGGCTGTCGAGGAGCCAGAGCACGGCCGCGCCCTCTGGCAGGGGGATGCGCAGGCGGGCGAGGGCGCGGATGCCTCCCGGCGCACAAACCTCGGGGAGCCCAGCCAGCCGCCCGTCCGCCGCCGCGTCGGGCACCGCGACAAGCGGCGCCTCGCCGAGCAGCGCGTCCCAGGCCGGGGCCCGCCCGAGGGCGGCGGGGGTGGGCCCGGAAGCCGCGCTCCAGGCCTGGGGCGTTCCACCGGGCCGGGCCACCACAAGGTGCGCGGCGGCCACGGGGCACAGGCGCAGCGCGAGGGCGGCGCAGCGCTCGGCCAGTGTGGGGGGTGAGGTCCAGGCTGGGTCAGGCGTGGTCGTGGTCGTCGTCATATTGAGAAGCTCCCGCGCCCGGCCAGCGGCCGGGCGCCGCGGTTGCACGCAGATCCCTGGTGTTACTCCTCATTGTAGCAGTTGGGAGTGACAGCGAGCAGACCTGTGGGAGCTTCTAGCGTCGGGTCAGCCGAGGTAGCGCGCGGGGTCCAGGCGTCCGGCGGCGATCGCCTGGCGGAAGATCGCGATGCTCTGCGCGACGCCGTCGGCAAGCGGCGTGTCGGGCACGGCGCCGATCGCCCCGCGCAGGCCCGCGTCGGCGAGCTCCTCGGGGAAGGGCAGGGGGGCGCCGGCGAAGCTGATCAGGCCGCGGGCCTCGGGCGCGGCGGCCTCGATCGCGGCGATGATCTCCTCCACGCTGACCACGCTCCCGCGCAGGTTGAAGACGCCGGCGCCCTCGAAAGGCGCGCGGGCCGCGGCGACGCAGATCCGCGCCGCGTCGTCGGCGTACTGGAGACCCTGGCGGCCGCTGATCCCGATCTGAAAGGGCCGGCCCACCGCCGCCGCCACCATCGCCCGGGTCGGCCCCGAGGTCAGCCCCTGGTCCCGCCCGGGGCCGTACACGGTGTAAGGCCGCAGCCCGATGCTGCTGATGCCGTCGTCGAGCCAGTATACCCGCGCCGTGCCCTCGTTGGCCTGCTTGTACACGCCGTAGTGCGTGCGCGGGCTTTGGGGGGCCGCGTCGTCCAGGGGGGCGTCGCCGTACTCCTCGCTGCGCCCGTACACGGCCACGCTGCTTGCGTACACCAGCCGGCGCACGCCGGCCCGCTTCGCCGCCTCGAACATGTTCACCGTGCCCACCACGTTCACCCGCGCGCCAAGCGACGGATCGGCCTTGCAGAATGGCACCTGGAGCGCGGCCAGGTGGATGAGGTGGGTCGCCCCCGACTCGGCCACCGCGCGCTCGACGGCGGCGAGGTCGGCGATGTCGCCCTGGACGAGGCGCACCCGCTCCAGCTCGTCGTCGTCCATCACGAGCCGCAGCCGCTGCGTGTCCCCGCCCAGGTCGAAGATCGTCGTCGGCGCGCCCTCGCGCACCAGGTTCCGCACCACCCAGGCCCCGATGCAGCCCAGGGCGCCCGTCACAAAATACCGCTCCTCGGCCATGGTTGCTCCTGTCTTGGTGGAATAGCGAGCGCCGCGAACCCTACCCCTCGTCGATCCGGTAGAAGCGCCGGGCGTTGCCGGCCCACAGCTTGGCCCGCGCCACGGGGCTGAGGTCGGCCGTGAGCGCGTCGAGCGTTTCCACCCAGCGGCGGTAGTCGGCGGCCAGCAGCACCACCGGCCAATCGCTGCCGAAGGCGACCCGGTCCTCGCCGAAGACGGCGAGGGCGTGGGCGACGTAGGGCCTGATCTGCTCGGCCGTCCAGCCGCCGCGGTCCGCCTCCGTCACCACCCCGCTGATCTTGCAGACAACGTTCGGCAGGCTCGCCAGCTCGGCGAGCTGCGCGCGCCAGGGCTCGGCAAGGCCATCTTTGATCCCCGGCTTGCCGATATGGTCCAGCATGAAGCTGACTTCGGGGCACTGGCGCACGAGTTCGACCGTGGGGCCTAGCTGAGGGTGGTGGATGCACAGGTCGCAGGTCAGGCCGTAGTCGGCGAGCTGGCGCACCCCGGCGACGAAGTCGGGCCGCAGGCAGAAGGCCGGGTCGGGCTCACCCTGGGTGAGCCGGCGCACGCCGCGCACCAGCGGGCTGACCCGCACCAGGTCGTCGAGGTAGCTGCGCACGCGCCGGCCGTCCTCCAGGGGCGCGTAGGCCACGATCGCGCGCAGCCGCGGCTCGGCAGCGGCCAGCCCGGCCACGACGCGAGCCTCGGTCAGGCCGTAGGCCGGGGCGACGTCGACCTGCACATACACGAAGGAGTCAATGGCCAGGCCCGCCGTGTGGGCGGCGTACTCGGCCGGGCCGAACGGCCGGTTCAGCGCCGCGATCCCGTCGAGCCAGGGGATGCGCATGGCCCCCGGGTCCCACAGGTGCACATGGGCGTCGACTATCGGGACGTCAGGCATTGCGTCGCTCCTGGGAACTTGCCGGGCGCGCGGGCGCGGCAATGGCGAATGAGGGTATGGCGCGGGGCTCACGCCTTGCGGCTTTTACGGCCGTAGGCGAGCTCGGCGCCGCCGGAAAGCAGGTGGTCGACGCCGGTGGTGAAGGTGGCCTCGGCGGCGAGGAACAGGCATAGCCGCCCGGCCTCGTCGGGCGTGCCCATGCGGCCGAAAAGCTGGGCAGCGTCGCCGTCGGCGCGGGCGCGGGCCGGGTCGGGCGCGGTGTCGAGCGCCTCCTGCCAGAGCGGGGTGAAGATATTACCGGGCGACACGCTGTTCACCCGCACGTCGTGGGCGGCCTCGTCGATCGCCAGGGCCTTGGTCAGGGCGATTACGGCGCCCTTGGTGGCGACATAGGTGGTGGCGTGGAGCTGGCCCATGCTCCCGACCAAGCTGGCGATATTGATGATACTCCCGCGCGTCTGGCGCAGGTGGGGCAGGGCGGCCTGGCAGGCCACAAAGACGCTCACAAGGTTCAGCTCCAGCAGGGCCCGGAACTCCTCGACGGGGAAGTCGTCGATCGGGCGGTGCGGCGGGTGCCAGCCGGCGTTGTTGATCAGACAGTCAACCCGCCCATAGCTGCGCGCCGTCTCCGCCACCAGCGCCCGCACCTGGGCCGGGTCGCGCACATCGCACGCGATGAAGCGGGCCGCCCCCGGCCCCTGCGCCGTCAGCTCCGCGGCCATCCCGTCGCCCTCGCCGGGGTGCTGCGAGCAAAAGACCACCGTCGCCCCGGCGCCCACGAACGCGCGCACGCACCCGGCCCCGATCCCGCTCGTGCCCCCGGTGATGATGGCGACCTTGCCGTCGTAGCGCATCGGCTTCGTTCTTTCGTCAGGATCGCAGCCGGCGGCGGGAGCTTAGCGCTCGGGCGGCACGACGCCGATCGTGAGCAGGATGTTGGCATAGATCCGGCGCTCGCCCGTGGCGATGGCGAGGGCCAGGTCGGGGCCGCGGGCGGCGGCGTAGAAGGCGAAGCGGTCGAGGGGCTGAAGCGCAACGCCGGGCAGCAGCTCGCGGAACTCCGCGAAGATCGGCGGCTCGGGGCCGGCGTCGGGCACCATGACGTGGGCCGCCTCGACGGGGATGGCCCCCGCCAGCACCCCGAGCACGTCGGTGGCCCGCAGCACGCCGGGAGCGAGGTTAAGGAAAACCCGCCGCGCGGCCGGGCTGCTACCTGTTGTCAGCGGGTAGTTGCCGTCGGCGATCAGCACCGTGGACCCGTGCCCGGCCGCGCCCAGGGCGGCCAGGATCTCGGGGTGGAGCAGGGGGTAAGTTAACATAAATATGTTTGTGTCAACAACGGCTAGGGTCAGCGGTGAACGCCGCCGCGGCGGCATCTGGCCGCGGTCGCGCTACATCGTCGCGCCGCGGATCCAGGGGTTGAACTCCTCCTCGCCGATGCCCTGGGCCTCGCTGCGGCTGGGCTGGCCGGAGGCGACGGCGATCAGCAGCTCGAAGATCTCGCGGCCGACCTCCTCGACGCTGCGCCCTTCCAGGATGCGGCCGGCGTTGACGTCCATATCGTCGGGCATGCGCCGGAAGGTGGCGCTGTTGGTGGCGATCTTGATGCTGGGCGCCGGCTTGAAGCCGAAGCAGCTCCCGCGGCCGGTGGTGAAGGCGATGATCGTGCAGCCGCCGGCCACCTGCCCGGTGGCCGAGACCGGGTCGTAGCCGGGGGTGTCCATGAAGGTGAAGCCGCGGTCGACGATCGGCTCGGCGTAGTCGTAGACGGCGGCCAGGGGCATGCTGCCGCCCTTGGCGACGGCGCCGAGCGACTTCTCAAAGATCGTCGTCAGGCCGCCGGCCTTGTTGCCGGGCGCCGGGTTGTTGTCGATCTCGAAGCCCTCGCGCGCGGTGTACTCCTCCCACCAGCGGATCTGGCGGATGAGCTTTTCGCCCACCTCGCGGCTGACGGCCCGCCGGGTCAGCAGGTGCTCGGCCCCGTACACCTCGGGCGTCTCCGAGAGCACGGCGGTGCCCCCGTGGGCCACCAGCAGATCGACCGCGTGGCCGAGAGCCGGGTTGCCGGTGATCCCGCTAAAGCCGTCGGAACCGCCGCACTGGAGGGCCAGGCACAGCTCGCTCACGGGCACCGGCTCGCGGGAAAACCCGTCGGCGAAGGGCAGCAAACGCTCGACCGCCCGCACGCCGGCCTCGACCGCTCTGACGACGCCGCCAGTCTCCTGGATGCCGAGGTAGGGGGGCACATCGAGCGGGCCGAGCCGGTCGGCCTGAGTGGCGAGCAAGCTTTCCCATTGGTTGACCTCGCAGCCGAGGCCGACGAACACGGCCCCGGCGACGTTGGGGTGGCGGGCGAAGCCGGCCAGGGTGCGCTGGAGCAGCTCCAGCTCGGGGCTGCCGGCCCGAGTGGCGCAGCCGCTTTTGTGGGCGATCGCGACCACGTCCGTCACGTTGGGGAAGCGTGGCAGCAGCTCGGCCCGGGCCCGCTCGGCGATCCGGCGCACCGTGTGGGCCGAGCAGTTCACCGTGCCGATCACAGCGATCGTGTTGCGGGTGCCGGCCCGCCCGCTCGCCCGGCGAAAGCCCATAAAGGTACGCCGCTCGGCGGCGGGCACGGCGGGAACGGGGCGCAGGTCGGTGCCGAACTCGTACGCCTGGCGCATGCTGCCGACGGCCAGGTTGTGCGAGTGGACGTGGTCGCCCGCGGCGATCGGCGTCGTGGCAAAGCCGATCACCTGCCCGTAGCGCCGCACTGGCTGGCCCGCCGCCACGGCCCGCAGCGCCAGCTTGTGGCCGGGGCCGATTGCCGCCGCCGGCCGCACCTGTACGCCGTCCACCTGCACCGGGCGCCCGGGGGGCAGCGGGATGAGCGCGATCGCCACGTCGTCGTCGGGGTGGAGGCGCAGCGCCGGCATTTCTTGAAGCGAGATGTGCATGGTGCGATCCTCTCCGCCCGGCTTGATGCCGCCGGGCGCCGCGTGCCGTCGGTGGCCAGCCGGAACGCCGGCGCCGCAACGGAAGCAGGCTGCCCGCGAAGCGCGGCGCCGATGCGATGGGGCTATATCAGCTAGGGGTGCGTTATCGATAACGTAGCACACTTCGCGCGGTGTGTCAACGAATGGCGCGGCGGGCGTGGGCGCGGTTAATGCTTTGTTATACCGGGCCGTTATACTGCGATTGTTACGATTGCGGCTAGTAAATTATAGGCGCCACGGTGTTGTGCTATGAGCCACGAAGCTCCAGACCCCCCCCTCCGACGACCGATCCAGTGGCTGCTGCTTCCGCTCCTGTACTACTGTGGCACCAAGATCAGCTTGAGCGTAGCGACGATGCCCGAGGTGCTGGTCATGCTGTGGGTGCCGAACGGCATCCTGCTGACCGCGCTATTCCACTACCGGGCGCGCGGCTACCCGGCCTTCGCCGCCCTGATCATCCTGGCTGAGATTGTCGCCGACTACCCCACCTTCCCCGTGGGCCAGGCAGTCACCTTCGGGGCGATCAACCTCCTGGAGGTGATGGTCGCCTACACGCTGTTGCGCGCATGGCGCTTCAACCCGCACTTCGCCGCGCCGAAAGATATCGCCAAGTTTGTGGTCGCCGGGCCCGGGATCGCGGCCTGCCTGTCCGCGCTGGCGGGGGCCGCTGTGTACAGCTCGGCCCGCGGCAGCGTCGCGGACTTTTTAGCCTATGCCCAGGTCTGGTGGTTCAGCGACGGGCTGGGGCTGATGATCATCACACCCCTCGTGCTCAGCCTGTGGCCGCCCGCACCCCCCGCCCAGGCCGAGTGGGCCCCGCTCAAGTGGTACGACCGCCTGGGGATCGCCGCCTCACTCGGCATCGCGCTGGCCTTCGCTCTGTCCCACCAGCAGCTCTTCTTCGAAATCCGGGTCCGGCCATTCATCCTGCTCATCCCGACCCTGTATTTCGCCGCGCGCTTCGACTACCGGGTCGTCACCCCCGTGATGGCGGCGGCAGCGCTGCTCATCCTGTACACCATTCAGGACGGCCACCTCCCGTTCGGCCCGCTCTCCATCCGTGAAACCGTCGCCTCCGCGCAGGAGCTGATCTTCATTATGAGTGCCATGTCGCTCGGCTTCTCGGCGCTGCTGGCGCAGCATCGGGCGAGCACGAACGAGCTGGAGGCGCGGGTCGTCGAGCGAACGGCGGCGCTCCAGGCCGCGAACACGCAGCTGGAGCAGCTGGTGGACACTGACGCTCTGACGGGGGTTCTCAACCGGCGCGCGCTGTTCAACGCCCTGTCGCGCGAGCTGGACTCGGAGCGCGGCTGCGCCGCTCCACTGGCCCTGATAATCTTCGATATCGACCACTTCAAGCTGGTGAACGACCGCTATGGGCACGCTGCGGGCGACGCTGTGCTGCGGCAGGTCGCCGGCCTCGCCAATAGTCTGGTCCACTGCCGGGACGTGTTGGCGCGCTATGGCGGCGAGGAGTTTGTGATCGTGCTGCCCGGCTGCGCCGCGTCCGACAGCTTATGGCTGGCCGAGCGGGTGCGCGTGGCGTTGCGCTCGCTGGAGATCCCGGTGGGCCAGGGGGTGCTCCGCGTCACCGCCAGCTTCGGCGTCACTATGCGGCGGCCCAGCGACGTGACCCCCGACCAGATCCTCGGCCGGGCCGACGAGGCGCTTTACGCCGCCAAGGCGGGGGGGCGCGATTGCGTTGTGGTCGCGGGGGGGGACAGGCTGCAGCAAGAGCGGGCGCTGTAAGCCCGGGGGGCGTGCGCGGCTGACGTGCGTGGCTTCCGGGGGGGGTGGATGGCCGGGGCACTGTGTCAGGGGGTCCGTTCGACGACGATCGCGCGGGCCAGGCGCCGGTCCAGGGCGTGCACGGTGGGGCCGACGCGCAGCGAGATCGGGCCGTCGAAGGGGGCGCTCTCAACCACCTCGATGCAGGCGCCCGGCACAAGCCCGAGATCGGCCAGGTAGCGCAGGCGCTCGGCGCCCTGGTCGCGCACGCGCACGATCCGCACCCGCTCGGCGACGGCAAGGTCCGCCAATCGCAGGTCGTCGCTGATCGGGAGGGCGCCCTCAAGGGTGGGGATCGGGTCGCCGTGGGGGTCGACGTCGGGGTTGCCCAGGCGGGCGGCGATCCGCGCCTCCAGCTTCTCGCTGATCACGTGCTCCAGCCGCTCGGCCTCGTCGTGAACCTCGTCCCAGCTGTAGCCGAGGGCCTCCACGAGGTACAGCTCGATCAGGCGGTGGTGGCGGATCACCTCGAGCGCAATCCGCTCGCCGCTCGGCGTGAGCTGCACGCCCTGATACGGGGTGTGCTGGACGAGGTTCATCTCGGCTAGCTTTTTGATCATGCCCGTGACCGAGCCCGGCTTGGAGCCGCGCTGCTCGCCGAGCATCGATGTGGAGACCGCGCCGCCCTGCTGCTGAAGGGTATAGATCGCCTTCAGATAGTCCTCGATCGCGGGGGTGATCCGGTCGCTCTGGCGCTGCTCGTCAGAGTCGGGCATCAGTCTGGCCTCCTCGTGCGCGGCGGCCCTCGTCTCCGCGGCCTCGTTGGCACAACTGTACCATACCGCGCCCAGGCGGCGCAACGGCGACGCCGCCCGCCCCCCAGGGGTGTTTCTCACCTGGGCCAGCTTGTGACGGTAGCTGTCACATCCCCCTGCTATGCTGCCCCTACGCAACGATGGACGGCACCAGCGGCGGCTCGCAGCTCTGCGCCAGGGCGCGGGAGCGCCGCCAACATGAGAGCAGGGCCGACGCGCGAGCGGGGAGGTAGTGATGCTGACAGTACGATCCAGTTTGGCCGGCGAGCCCGAGCTACGGGCGCGCTGGGAGCGGCGGGTGGCCGAGGGGCACTTCAGCCCCGCGGTGGTCGGGGTGCGCCGGCTGACGGTTTTTGGCCCGGCGGGCGAAACGCCGCGCAGCTTTCCCCTACTGCGGGCGGCCCACCCCGGCGAAAGCCGCGCCGAACTGCTGGCTGTGCTCGCCCCCGAGGAGCGCTGGGCCCTCCTGTGGGCGGAGCGGGCGGTCGACCGCGGCCGCGGCGTGTTCGCGGTCGCCCGCGGGGTCGGCGAGCCCCTGCGGCACTTCGACCCGTCCGAGCCCCACGACATCCTCATTCTCGCCCCCGGCGGCGATCGCCCGGTTCCCGTACGCAACGCGTAGTATGATAGGGCGGTAGCGGCCGCTCGCCCCACGGCCCCGATAGTGTTGGCGCACCATTGCTCTCATGCGTTGCCACCGGCTGCGCGCCACACCATGATCGCCTCGCTGCCCTCCGAACACCTTGTCGCCCTGGTGCGCGCGGCCGCCGCCGAGTCGGCCGGCGCGCCGCAAGCCGCCGCCGCCCACTATGCGGCGGCCCTCGCCGCGCTGCCGGGCGATGCCGCCGACGCCGCGTTCGACCTGCGCGGCCGCAGGGCCGCCCAGCTCCTTCTCGCCGGCGACTACGGTGCCGCGGACGCCGAGCTGGGCCACATGGCGTTTCTGGCCGGCCGCGACCACGCCCGGCGGTCCGAGGTGCTGGTGCGCCGGTCCGAGTTGCAGATCGCCCGCGGCGACGTGCCCGCCGCTGCGGCGCTCGCCCACGAGGCGCTGACCCTTGCCCCCGATGGCGGCGTCGCCTGCGCCGGTCGCTCCCTGGCCGCTCTCGCCGAGGCGACCCATCTGCTCGGCGACTACGTGGCCGCCGAGGCGTACGCCCGGGCCGCCCTGGCCAGCTTCGAGGCGGCCGGCGACGCAGTCGCCGCCGGCCACTGCCTGCGCCGCCTCGGCCTGGTCGCCGTCAACGCGGGCCGGGTCGCCGAGGGCCGGGCGCTGGTCGAGCAGGCCCTCGCCCGCAGCCGGGCCCTGGACGACCGCGCCGGTGAAGCCAGGGCCCTCAACGCCCTCGGCATCGCCGCCGCCGACTACGCCGAGGCCCGCGCCTTCTATGAGCAGGCCTTGGCGCTCTCGGTCGCGGGGGGCGACCGCGAGGGCGAGGCGACCCAGGCCAACAATCTGGCCGTGGTCTACGCCACCCTCGGGCTGTACGGCCAGGCTCGCGCCTTCGCCGAGCAGGCCGCGGCCAGCCTGCGCCAGATCGGCGGCCTGCACTTGCTGGCTGTGGCCCTCGAAACCCTTGGCCGGGCCCACGAAGGCCTCGGCGGCCTCGACGCGGCACGCGCCTCCTACCAGGAGGGGCTGGCCCTGGCCGAGCGCGCCGGCACCCCGCTCACCGCCGCCTGCTGCGTTCTCGGCCTCGGCCGCACGGCCCTGGCCGCCGGCGACGGCACAGCCGCCCTCGCCCACTGCGATGCCGCGGCCGACCGCTTTGCCATTATCGGCGCTCTGGGCGAACAGGCGACGGCACTGGCCTGGCTCGGCGCCGTCCACCTGCGCCGCGGCGACGCCACGACCGCACGCCAGCACACCGCCGCCGCGGCCGCGCTGCTCGACGCCGGCCATAGCTCCAGCGAGTTCCCCCCCCAGGAGGTCTGGTGGTGGCGTTTCCGCGCCCTCGCCGTCGCCCTGCCCGGCCAACGCCCCGCCGCGCCGGCCGACCTTGCGGGCGTGCTCCAGCGGGCCTACGCCGCAATGGCCCAGGGGTGCGCCACCCTGAGCGACACCGGGCTGCGCCGCAACTACTTGTGCCGCGTCCCGATAAACCACGCGATCGTCGAAGCGGCCCAGGCCCTCCCCGAGTCGCCGCCCGCGCCCCCTGGCCCGGCCGTCGGGCGGGCCGGGCTCCAGGCCCAGCTCACGCGCATGCTTACGGTGGCGGCCCGGCTCAACGAACAGCACGACGCCGACCAGCTGCGCGAGCTCTTGCTCGACGAGGTCGTCGAGCTGAGCGGGGCGAGCCGTATCCTGCTCGCCAGCGAATGCGGCCCGGCCGAGCCCGAGCTGCTGCTCAGCCGGGGCGTCGGCCCCGCCGAGCTCGCCGCCCTGCGCGCCGCCGCCCGCCCCTATATCGAGCGGGCCAGGGCCCAGCGCCGGCCGCTGCTCGTCGAGCGCGTCGAGCTCGACCTGGCGCCCGTTGGGCCGCTGCTCGCCCGCTCGCTCGTCGCCGTGCCGCTGATCAGCGCCGGCCGCTTATCCGGCGTTCTCTACGCCGATCTGCCCGTCGCCTTCGGCGCGCTCGACGAGGCCGACCTCGACCTGCTCGGTCTGCTCGGCGTTCAGGCCGCCACCGCCCTGGAAAACGCCCGGCTGTATGCCGAGCTGGAGGGCCGGGTCGCACGCCGCACCGCCCAGCTGGAGGCGGCGAACCGGGCCCTCTCGGCCAGTATGGCCGAGGCTGAGCGGGCCAGGGCCAGCGCCGAGTCGGCGAGCGCGGCCAAGAGCGCGTTTCTGGCAAACATGAGCCACGAGCTGCGCACCCCGCTCAACGCCGTGCTCGGCTTCACCCAGCTGCTCACCCGCGACCGCGCCCTCAGCTCCACCCAGCGGGAGCGGCTCGCGATCGTCGCCCGCAGCGGCGAGCACTTGCTGGAGCTGATCAACACGGTGCTCGACATGGCCAAGATCGAGGCCGGACGTATGCAGCTCACCAGCGCCCCCTTCGACCTGCGCGAGCTGCTCGGCGATGTCGCCGACCTGTTCGCCCTGCGCACGGCCGCCCGTCAGCTCACCTTCACCGTCGAGCTCGACCCGGAGCTGCCCCGGGCCGTCAACGGCGACGCCTCCCGGCTGCGCCAGATCCTGATCAACCTGATCTCGAACGCGATCAAGTTCACCTATAGCGGCGCGATCACAGTGCGCGTCAGCGGGCGGCGTGACGGGCCGCGCCTGCGCCTTCAGATCGCCATCGCCGACACCGGCATCGGCATCGCCCCCGACGAGCTGGCCGGCCTGTTCCAGCCCTTCGTACAGACGGCCAGCGGCCGCCTGGCCCGCGAGGGCAGCGGCCTTGGGCTGGCGATCAGCCGCCAGCTCGCCCGCCTGATGGGCGGCGATATCACCGTTGTCAGCGCCCCCGGCGCGGGCTCCGTCTTCACCTGCACGGTCGACCTCATGGCCGACGCCGGCGGGCTGCTCCCCCAGACTCACCGCCGCATGGTCACCGTCGCCACTCGCGGCGGCCCCTGGCGCGCCCTTGTCGCCGACGACGGCGCCGACAACCGGCGCCTGCTCGTCGAGCTGCTCCACGGCACCGGCTTCGAGGTGCGCGAGGCCGCCGACGGCGCCGAAGCCGTCGCCCTCTGCACCGAGTGGCGCCCCCAGCTCTTGCTGGTCGACCTGCACATGCGCGGGATCGACGGGTTCGCCGCCGTCCAGGCGATCAAGCAGACCCCCGCCGGCCGCTCGACGGTTGTGATCGCCGTCACCGCCAGTGTGCTTGGCCAGGACCACGTTGCCGCAATGGCCAGCGGCTGCGACGAGCTGATCACCAAACCCGTGCGCGCCGACCACCTGTTCGCCCTGATTGCCCGCCAGCTCGGCCTGCCCCTCGTCGAGCTCGACGGCGGCACCCTCGTTGCTCATTCCCACCACAATTGACAGGCCCAGGGGTCGGGGTTATAGTTCTCGTGGAATTGTTTTTCACTTTGTGGAAACGCCATGGTGCAATCGCTGGACCGCGCGCTCGACGTGCTCGAGGCGCTGGCAGAGGCCGACGAGGGGATCAGCCTGTCGCAGCTGACCGAGCGGCTTGGCCTGCCCCTCGGCACCGTCCACCGGCTGCTCGCCAGCCTGTCGGCCCGCGGCTACGCCGCGCAGGAGCGCGACACCCGGCTGTACGGGCCGGGGCCACGACTGCTAGCGGTGGCCGCGCGGGCGGCGAACAACCGGCGCTTTAGCCTGGCCCGCGTCGCCCGGCCGGCCCTCCAGGAGCTAACCGCCTTCACCGGCGAAACGAGCAACCTGCTGGCGCTCCAGGGCAACGAGGGCGTGTACAGCGAGCAAGCCGCCAGCCCGCGCATGGTGCGCATGTTCACCGAGGTGGGCCAGCGCGTGCCCTTGTTCTGCACGGGCGGCGGCAAAGCCATCCTGTCGGGCCTCAGCCCCGAGCAGCTCGACGCCTACCTGGCAGCCACCCCGCTCCAGGCCTTCACCCCGAAGACCATCGCCGACCCGCAACGGCTGCGCGCCGAGCTGGAGCAGGCCAGGGCCGTGGGCTTCGCCGTCGACGACGAGGAGCGCGAGGTCGGCGTGTGCTGCGTGGCCGCCCCGATCTTCGACCGCTTCGGCCGCTGTGTGGCCGCCCTCAGCATCTCCGGCCCGACCACCCGCCTCAGCCGCGAGCGCGCGGTCGAGCTGGGCCCGCGCGTGCGTGCCGCCGCCGACTCCTGCAGCGCCGCCCTCGGCCACCGCCCCTGACACGGCCTCCCGCCGGCCCGGCCCGGTGCATGCGGCTCGGATCTTGCTTCTGTCCTCCTGGAACCGATCGACGCCAGCGACGACCGAAGCGCAGCGGATGCAGCCGGCCCGCCCCCGCGCGACGACGCGGAGTGGAAGCTCGCCGCGCGCCGCCCGTCGCTGGACTGATACCTCAGGGAGGTACTATGCTCCGGTTTTTCCGGCGGCTCCTGCTGCCATTGGTGCTGGTCGCCGGCGGGGTTGTCCTTTGGCGCAACCAGGCCCTGCGCTCCCGCCTGTTGAGCAGGCTCGGCCTCGGCACGGGCGAGCCCACCCGGGCGCCGAGCTCGCATGAGTCCGCTCCCGCATCGTTCGCCGGCGACCCCGACCCGCGCACGATCGCCAGCGCCGCGGGCACCGCCGCAGCTGGGGCGAGTGCCGGCGCACAAAGCGCCGCCCAGCTTGCGCCCGAGCAGCTGTTCACGGGCGCTGATGCCACGTCCGGCGAGCAGATGACGTCCGGCGACGGCGAGGACGGCGACGAGGCCCAGGCGCCCGCGGCCCCCGCGGCGCCGCAGCCGGCCATGCTGGCCTCGCGGCCGGACCCGGACCCGGGCCTGCTCGACGCCTACGGCGACGACGAGACGACCAACGACCGGGTGCTGAGCCAACTCGGCCGGTATCTGGCCGAGGAGGGCCTGGAGCGGCTTAACATCAACACGCAGGCCGGCGGCGTGGTGTACCTGCGCGGGAGCGTCCGCTCACAGACTCAGATCGACCAGATCTACTCGATTGTCGCGGACACCGAGGGTGTCGGCGACATCGTCAGCGAGCTGCAGATCGAGGAGGAGCGGGGCGAGTAGCGACGAGGCGGGCGGGGCGCGGACCGAGCGCGCCCCGCTCAATCTTTCACCAGCTCCCAGGTGAGGGTGGTGGCCGGGGCGGCCTTGAGGGCGGCGACGAGCTCGGCGTTACTGGCGAAGCTGAGCTGGGTCAGGACGCAGGCGTCGACGTTCACGGAAAAGCGCTCGTCGCGGAAGGGCCAGGGCTCGACCACCACCGAGCCGTCGGCGCGCTGCCACAGGTCGTAGCGCACGCCGTCGGGGCCGGGGCTGATCTCCAGTTTGCGCTCCCGGTCGGGCAGCAGCCGCTGGCAGAGGATGAGCGACAGCCGGTCGCACCACTGCAGAAAGGCGTAGGAGCGGGCGGCCTCGTCCTTTGTCACGCCGAGCTCCTTGCGCCATGTCGCCTGCTGCTTGTCGAGCTCGGCGCGAAAGGCGTCGAGCCGGCTGTCGGCGCCGGCCTCGGGCGCGGTGAGAAAGCTGACGTGCATGGAGGTCAGGAGGGCGACCCAGCGGCCGCGGTAGCGCGCGTCCTCGATCAGGTGGCGCCAGGGCTCGACCAGGCCCGGGTCGGGGTCGCTGAGGGTAAAGTCGAGGGGCGCGCCGGCCGGCGACAGATGGTCGCCCTGCCACTCGCGCTCCAGGTCGTCGTGCTGGGCGATAGCCGCGATCGTCTCGGCCACCCGCTCTACCCGCTCGGGCCGGTGCCACTGGCCGGCGATCTGGGCGGCCAGCAGGGCGTGGGCCCGGTGGTAAATAATCTCCCAGCCCTCGCGGCGTTGATTGACGATCACGTCCCCTCCCCCTGTCACTCGCGTCGGCGGCCGGCGCCAGTACCGCAAGAGCGGTGCCAGACGGGGCGCGACGGCACGCGATCCGCTACACTAGGCACGCCCCCACTTGCATAAGGGAAGAACTGTAATGGAGTACCGCGAGCTAGGCCGGACCGGATTCCAGGTGTCGACGATCAGCTTCGGCGCCTGGGCGATCGGCGGCTCTTGGGGCGATGTGGACGAGGGCGAGGCCCTTGCCGCCCTGCACCGCGCCCTCGACCGGGGCGTCAACTTTTTCGACACCGCCGATGTGTACGGCGATGGCCGCAGCGAGCGGCTGATCGCCAGGCTGCGCCGGGAGCGCGGCGAGCCCTTCTACGTCGCTACCAAGGCCGGCCGCCGGCTGAACCCGCACGTGGCCGCCGGCTACACCCGGGCCAACCTGACGGCCTTTGTCGAGCGCAGCCTGCGCAACCTGGAGGTCGAGGCGATCGACCTGCTCCAGCTCCACTGCCCGCCAGGCGAGGTCTACGACGACGACGAGGTGTTCGGCGTGCTCGATGACCTGACGGCCGCGGGCAAGCTGCGCAACTACGGGGTCAGCGTCGAGCGGACGGCCGAGGCGCTGCGGGCGATGGAGCGCCCGAGCGTGCAGAGCGTGCAGATCATCTTCAACATGTTCCGGCTCAAGCCGCTCGACCAGGTGTTCCCGACCGCCCAGGAGCGCCGGGTCGGCATTATCGCCCGCGTGCCCCTGGCGAGCGGCCTGCTGACGGGCAAGCTGCGCCCCGATAGCCAGTTCGCCGCCGACGACCACCGCGCCTTCAACCGCCACGGCGAGGCCTTCGACCGCGGCGAAACCTTCTCGGGCGTGGACTACGCGACCGGCCTGGAGGCCGTGGAGCGGCTGCGACCCCTCGTCCCCCCCGGCGCGACCCTGGCCCAGCTGGCGCTGCGCTGGATCACCATGTTCGACGCGGTGACGTGCGCCATCCCCGGCGCGAAGAACGCGGACCAGGCGGCCCAGAACGCGGACGCGGGAAAGCTGCCGCCGCTCGAACCGGCTGCGATGTCGCAGGTGCTTGCCGTCTACGAGGAGCTGATCCGCCCGCAGGTGCACCACCTTTGGTAGGGGCGGGCCTCGGAGCCCGAAGTTGCCCCAGACCCGGGTTGCTGCCAGGGGCTGCGCGCCCCTGGACCCGCGGCAGGGGGCTTTCGGGGCCTTGCCCCAGACCCGGGTTGCTGCCAGGGGCTGCGCGCCCCTGGACCCGCGGCAGGGGGCGGCCGCGCCCCCTGCACCCCCGGCCCGGGCGCTACGCCCCGGGGCCCCGCATGTCAGCTCCGGCGGCTCACACCGCTCGAACCTGAAAGAGGGTGCTGGCGGCAGTACCGCCACAACCCAAACGATCGGTTTGGCGCCTGTTCCCGCCAGCATCAGCCCCGGAATTTGTAGGCGCGGAGCGCCCCCCGGAAATGACCCAGCTTTAGCAGAGGGGCATGACGCCGGAGCTGCAACTGCAGCGGGAAGCCACACTTGGGGGTCGCGGGGGCACGCCCCCGCGCCGGGGGAGTCCAGAGGGGCCGCGGCCGGCCCCTCTGGCGCGGGCCCGGGGCGCGCAGCCCCGGCGGAACTCCCCAGCGGGCCAGCAGGCCGTAGCCCGCGCGGGCCCGGGGCGCGCAGCCCCGGCGGAACTCCCCAGCGGGCCAGCAGGCCGTAGCCCGCGCGGGCCCGGGGCGCGCAGCCTCGGCGAAAACCATCCTCGGGCGCGCCGCCCCCGCACCAAAAGGAGCACCCCGTGCAACACACCGGCCTCCGCCACCTGCTCCCCTACGCCCGGCCGTACCGCGGCCTCCTGCTGCGCGGCACGCTGTACGCCCTTGTCGGGGCGTCGGCCAGCGCCTACAGCCCCGCCTTGCTCGGCCAGGCGATCGACGCGCTGCGCGGCGACGTTAGCGCCGGCCTGCTGCTCCGCTACGCCCTCGGCCTCGTCGCCCTCGCCGGGGTGCTGGCCGTGTTCCGCTACCTCCTGCGCATGCTCAGCGGCGAGGTCGCCGTCGGCGTGACGTACACGATGGGCCAGGACTTCTTCGCCCGCCTGCTCCAGCTCGACCAGGCGGCCGTGCGCCAGCTCGGCTCAGGCGACCTCCTGTCGCGCGGCACCAGCGACTTTATCTATATCTGGCGCTTCTTCAGCGCCGGCTTCCAGATGTCGGCCCACGCCCTGTTCCTGCTCGCGATCGGCTGCGCCCTTATGGCCCGCACCAGCCCGCCCCTCGCCGCCCTCGTCGTCGTCGGGCTGGCCCTCAGCATCGCCGCCCAGGTCGGCCTCGGGCGCGGGGTCGAGCGGGCCTTCGCGGGCGTCCAGCGCGAGCTCGGCCGCATGTCGGCCTTCTCCCAGGAGCACCTCGGCGCCGCGCGCATGCTCGCCGCCTACGGCCAGGAGCGCGCCGCCGTCGCCGCCTTCGACCGGGCCAGCGCCGCCTACGCCGCCGAGAACATGCGCTACGTCCTCCTGTCCAACGCCGTCACCCCGCTGCCGAGCATGGTGGTGCGCCTCGCCGCCACCATGGTGCTCGCCGTCGGCGGCCTCCTGATCATCCAGGGGCGGCTGACCGTCGGCGAGTATGTCCAGTTCATTGTCTACCTCGGCCTGCTCAGCAGCGCCGCCCAGCAGCTCAGCCGCGCGATCGAGCGGCTCCAGCAGGGCAGCGCCGCCGCCGGCCGCATCGGCGAGGTGCTCGTCCGCCGCCCCGCCGTCGCCGATGCCCCCGGCGCAGTCACCCCGCCGATCAAGGGCGACCTGCGCCTGGAGGGGGCCGGGGTTCACCTCGGCGGCGCCTGGGTCCTGCGCGACATCAGCCTTCACGTCCCGGCCGGCACAACCCTCGGCGTGGTCGGGGCGAGCGGCGCCGGTAAGAGCACTCTGCTCAGCCTGCTGGCCCGCGTGCGCGACCCTGACGAGGGCCGGGTCCTCGTCGACGGCCACGACCTGCGCGACCTTGCCCTCGCCGCCCTGCGCCGCGCCGTCGGCTATGTGCCCCAGGAAACCCTGCTGTTCAGCATGGCCCTCCGCCACAACGTCGACTTCGCCGCGGCCGGCCACAACGACGAGCGCATCGGCGCCGCCCTGCGCGCCTCGCGGCTCGCCAATGACCTCGAGCAGCTCCCCCAGGGCCTGGACACCCTGGTGGGCGAGCGCGGCGCCACCCTGTCCGGCGGACAGAAGCAGCGCGCAGCGATCGCCCGCGCCCTTGTCGGCGACCCGCGCATCCTGGTGCTCGACGACTCGCTCGCCAGCGTCGACGCCCACACCGCCGCCCAGATTCTCGCCGAGCTGCGCGCTACCCGCCGCGGCCGCACTTGCGTGATCGTGGCCCAGCGCGTCGCCGCCGTCCGCGACGCCGACCAGATCGTTGTCCTCGACGCCGGCCGCGTCGTCGAGCGCGGCGCCCACGCCGACCTGCTCGCCCGCGACGGCCTCTACGCCGCGATGCACCGCCGCGAGCTGGCGCAGGCCGAGGAGGAGCGCTCCGCCGATGCGTAACGACCACGCCCACAAGCCCGTCGGCAGCCAGGACGCCGCGCTGCTGCGCCTGATCGGCTCGACCCTGCTGCCGCACCGCCGGCCCCTGCTGGCGGCGCTGCTGCTGCTGCTCGCCAGCGCCGCCGTCAACCTGGCCCCACCCTACCTGCTCGGGCGCGCGATCGACGGGCCGATCCAGGCCGGCGACCCCGCGGGGCTGTGGCCGCTCGCCGCACTCTACGGCGCCGCCATCCTGGCCTTCTTCGCCTTTCAGTACGCCCAGACCTACTTTCTCCAGCGGGCCGGCCAGCGCGCCCTGGCCGATCTGCGCACGCGCCTGTTCCGCCACATCATGGGCCAGGACCAGGCCTTCTTCGCCAGCCGGCCCACCGGCGAGCTCGTCATCCGGCTCACCAGCGACGTCGACGCCCTCAACCAGCTCCTGTCCAGCAGCGTCGTCACCATCCTCACTGAAAGCGCGACACTCCTCGCCGTGGTGGTCGTGATGTTCGGCGTCAACTGGCGCATGGCGCTGCTCGCGCTCGCGGTGCTGCCCCTGCTGCTGCTGGTGACCCAGTTCTTCCGCAGCCTGATCCGGCACTCCTCCAGCGGCGAGCGCACCGCCCTGGCCCGGATCAGCGGCTTTCTCAGCGAGCACCTCAACGGCATGCTGATTGTGCAGCTGTTCGGCCGCCAGCCGGTCGCCGCGGAGGCCTATGGCGTGCTCAACCACGGCTACCGCCTGGCCCTGCTGCGCCTGCGCCAGCACAGCGCCCTGTTTCTGGCCGTCCAGGAGGTGCTAGCCGCCGTTGGCCTGGCCATGCTGCTCTACGGCGGCGGCAACGGCGTGCTCGCTGGCTGGGCCACTCTCGGCACGCTGGTCGCCTTTGTGCAGTACGCCGACCGGGCCTTCCAGCCGATCCTGCGCCTGTCCGAGGAGTACAACGCCGTCCAGATCGGCCTCGGCGCGGCCGAGCGCGTCCAGCGCATGCTCGACATCGCCCCCGCGATCACATCGCCCGCCGCGCCCGTGGCCCCGCCCCGCCTGCGCGGCGCGGTCGAGCTGCGCGACCTCCACTTCGCCTACCTGCCCGACGAGCCGGTGCTGCGGGGCGTCTCGCTGCGCATCCCGGCCGGGCAGACGGTGGCGATCGTCGGGCCGACGGGGGCCGGCAAGTCCTCCCTGGTCGCCCTGCTCGCCCGCCTCTACGACCCTCAGGCGGGGCAGGTGCTGCTCGACGGCGTCGACATCAAGGCGATGGATCTGGCGGCGCTGCGGCGGGCGGTGGCGGTGGTGCCGCAGGACCCGGTCTGCCTCGCTGGCACCATCGCCATGAACATCCGGCTGTACCGCGACGACGTGGACGACGCGGCGGTGCGGCGGGCCGCTGAGCTGAGCAACGCGGCGCGCTTCATCGAGCGGCTGCCGGGGGGGTACGCCTTCGAGGTCGAGCCGGGCGGGGTGAATCTGTCGGTCGGGCAGCGGCAGCTGCTGGCGCTGGCGCGGGCACTGGCCCTCAGCCCGGCCGGCGTGCTCGTGCTCGACGAGGCGACGAGCAGCATCGACACCGCCACCGAGGCCTTGATCCAGGAGGCGCTGGCGCGGGTGCTGCGGACGCGCACCAGCATCGTGATCGCCCACCGCCTCAGCACCATCCGCGACGCCGACCGGATCATCGTGCTGGAGCGCGGCCGGATCGTCGAGGATGGCGACCACCGCGCCCTGCTGGCCCGCGGCGGGGCCTACGCTCGCCTCCACCGCCACGCCTCGGGCGGGCTGATCGAGCAGGAGCGCACCGCGTAGCCCGGCTCCACTCATACCGGCTAGAATAGCAGCACGAAGGCCACGAAGGGCGCAAAGCGTTTTCTAATGTGGCTCCGTCGATGTGCACGAGCGGGGGTGTTTTAGCGCGGCCGGTAGACGATGTAGAGCGGGTCGCGGCCGGTCGGCGATGGGATCTGTTCGAGGTCGCCGCCGGGGAAGACCGCCTGCACCAGGGGCAGCTCGCCGACGCGCTCGGGCAGGAAGATAAAGGCGACGTCATCGCCGGGGCTGGCTAGGTCGGGGCCGACCGGGGCCTGAAGCGGCTCAGTCACGTCCGTGCCCTGCTGCTCGGGGCCGAGGAGGTAGGGGATCGTGCCGAAGCCGTAGTACATGCGCGGCGGGCCGAAGAAGACGATCCGCGTGGTGGGGTTGAAGTGGTCGCGCGCGTACTCGGCCATGCTGGTGGCGACCACGGCGTTCTGGCTGCCGTAGATCTGGCGCGGCGTGTAGTCGGCGAAGTAGTAGACGGCGCTCAGGGTGGCCAGGATCAGGGTCGCCGCGCCGAGGGTGGCCCGCAGGGCCAGGCCGTCGCCGCGGCGGAACAGGGCCCAGAGCCCGCGGGCGGCCAGCACCAGCCCGAGGCAGAGGAAGAAGGCCGCCGGCACCGCGGTGGTAATCAGCCGCTGCAGCGACGGCGGGCTTTCCGTCAGCATGCCGCCCATGATCACAGCCCCGCCCCACCAGGCCACCATCGGGAACATCCGCCGGTCGCCCAGGCGCAGCAGGCCGTAGCCAAGGCCGAGGATGAACAGCGCGCCCTCGACGACGCTGAAAAGCGGGTACGGCGACCCGTACCAGACGGTGCGGTCGGGGTAGGCGTTGTAGAGCAGCGCGGCACGCCAGAACTGGTCGACCAGGATCATCACGGCGCTTTGGCCGCGGATCTCGACCTCCCGCTCCAGCCAGCCGCTTTGAAAGATGCCGACCATATTGATCCGGGCGTCGAACTCGTTGGGGAAGCGGAAGGCGTACTGGATCATCGGCCCCGCGGTGATCAGGCCGACGCATACGAGCGCGAGCAGCCCGTCGCGCTGCTCGCGCCACAGCCGGCGCCCGTCGCGCAGGGCGAGCAGCACGAGGGCGGCGGCGACGACGATCGCGGTGAAGCGGGCCCCGGCGTAGAAATACTGCGCCAGCCCCACCGTCGCCCCGCACAGCGCCCAGGCCACGGGCTCGCGCCGGTCGTAGCCGCGGAACAGCAGCAGCAGGGCCAGGGCGACAAAGAGCGCGTCGGCGATCTGGTTCGAGCCGAGCCGCGAAAAGTGGATGTGGTAGTGGAAGCCGGCCAGAAAGCCGGCCGTGAGCAGCCCGAGCAGCGGCCCGTGCAGCCGGGCGACCAGCAGGTAGGTGACGACGACCGTCGCCGTGCCGACGAGCACCCAGGGCAGGCGCAGGGCGAAGGCCGTGTTGCCGAGCAGCGCGATCGTCGGCGCGTTGAAGAAAAAGCTCATCGTCGGCACGCCGAGCCAGCCGGTGCTAAAGGGGTTGGCGATCTCGCCGCGCAGCACCTTGATCGCCTCCAGCCCCTGCGAGCCCTCGTCGCCGCTTAGCGTCGCCGGGAGCGTGCCGACCTGCCACGCCCGCAGCACCAGCGCCGCCAGCGTGAGCGCCACCAGCGGCGCAGCCGCGACCAGCGCCTCCCGGCTGAACCGGAGCCGCGGCCACGCGGGCCGCCGCGCGAAGACGGCGGTGCCGAGGACCACCGCCGCCAGCCAGAGCACGGTGATGGGCGCGTAGCGCCAGGCCGGCGGGGAGCCGTCCAGCCCCAGCAGCACCCCGAGGCCCGCCAGGCCGGCGACGACGAGCCCCACGAGCCGCCCCGAGGTCAGCCCTTGCGCGCCCAGTACCGGCGGCTTCTCCACCGGTGGGCCAGGGCGGATCGGGGTGGGGGGCAGGCCGGCCACGGCGAGCGTGATCAGCGGCGCGGCGAGCAGGGCGGCGAGCAGGGCTGGCAGCTCGAACTGGCCGGCGCCGAGAAAGCGCCACTGTGCGATCAGCGCCAGCGCCACTGCGCAGATCAGCAGGGCCGGGCGCCCCTGCTCCGCCGCCGCCACCAGCCGGCCCTGGGCCTGTATCAGCCGCGGGCCGAGCGGTGCCCGCCGTTTCGCGGGCGTGGCGCCCGGCGCCGGCCCCATCGGCGGGGCACTGGGTGGCACACCGGGAGCGCCGGCGACCGCCACGACCAGCACCGGGCTATCGGGCGGGAGGTCGAGCGGTTGGCTTGGGTGGACGACGCCGTCGCGGTACACCCCCGCGACCACGAGCGGCTGCACGTCGTTAGGGCTGGGGGGAGCGGGGGAGGGGAGCTGGTCGGTGCTCATGGGTGGTGGGTGCCCGCACAGCAGGCTGCGGGCGCAACGCCCGGATTGTTCTCGCCACAACGATCAACGCGGCCCGCGCGTATTATACTGCGGCCGGCGCCAGGCGCACAACGACGCCGCCCCCCGTCCGGACGGACAAGGGGGCGGCGGGGTGGCCTGGGGTGGCTTAGAGGCCCGGCAGCGGGCTCGCGGCCACGCCGACCTGCGAGTGAACGCCGGCCGGGCGGCTGTCGCTCTGCCGCTCGGTGAGCATAGCCGCGCCCAGCTCGAACAGCCCGAGGCCGATCAGGCCGTTGCGCTCGCCGGGGCTCTGGCCGGGGAGCAGCAGGCCCGCCGCGAGCAGGCCGAGCCCGCTCATCGCGTCGAGGGCGAGGTGGGCGGGCATGGGCAGCACCCTGGCCGCGCCCAGCTCATAGTCTGTCAGCATGCTATACACCGCCGTCGCCACGGCGGCGCCAGTGAGGATGCGGGTCGCCGCCGGCGACCAGCCGAGCTGGCGCGGCAGCGCCAGCAGCATCGGCGCGGTGGCGTAGTCGAGCACGCCGTGCATCTTGGTCGAGATCATCCCTGGCATATCGTGGTCTCCTTCTTCTTGGATCAGTGCCCAACGCTGGGCTACCTCCCACAAGAGGCAGGAGCTGTGCCAGAGTTAGCCGGGGCGCGGCCAACGTCGCTCATCGCCCCGGCGCGCGGTTGTTCAGGGCGCTACAGATAGCCGGCGTTCAGCGCGGCCATGCCGAGGCCGAGGAAGATCAGAAAGCCGCAGGTGTCGGTGGTCGCAGTGACAAAGATCGACGAGGCCAGGGCCGGGTCGATCTTGAGCGCGCGCAGGGTCAGCGGCACGAGCACCCCCACCAGGGCGGCGAGCAGCATGTTGGCGAGCAGGGCCGCCCCGATGATCAGCCCGAGCGCAGCGCTCCCCTGCCACAGCCACCCGATCGTGCCCACCAGCCCGCCGATACACAGCCCGTTGGACAGCCCGATCAGCAGCTCGCGCAGCAGGGTGCGCCTGGCGTTGGCCAGGCTCACGTCTCCGAGGGCCAGCGAGCGCACGATAAAGGTCAGCGTCTGCGTGCCCGCGTTGCCGCCCTGGCCGGCGACCACCGGCATGAAGGCGGCCAGGATGGCGGCCTGGGCGATCACCGCCTCGAAGTGGCTCACCACAAAGGCGGCCACAAAGGCGGTGGCGGTGTTGATCGTCAGCCAGAAGGCCCGGTCGCGGGCCGCACGGGCGATCGGCCGCTCTAGCTCCTCGTCCTTGTTCACGCCGGCCAGCCGGTACATGTCCTCGGTCGCCTCCTCCTCGACGGCGTCGAGCAGATCGCCGGCGTCGAGCGAGCCGACGAGCCGGCCCGCCGCGTCGACCACGGGCAAGGCCAGCAGGCCCGAGTCGCCGAGGATGTGGGCCTGCTCCTCGGGCGGCAGGTCGGCCGGCAGCGCAGCCACCGCCCGGTCCATCAGCGCCTCCAGGCGGGCGTCGGGCGCGGCCACCACGAGCTGGCGCAGGCTGACCACCCCGGCCAGGCGGCCCTCTGCGTCCGTCACGAACAGGTAGTAGATGCTTTCGGCGTCGGGCCGCATCTGGCGCAGGGTGTCGATCACCTGCTGCGCGCTGGCGTGCTGCGGGAAGCTCATGGCCGGGGCGTAGGCGAGCTCCGCGGCGCGTCCGGCGCCGCGGCCCTCCATGAAGGCGTCGGCGCGCGGCGCGGCGCGGTCGCCGGCGGTGCGAAATGCGATCATCGGTCCCTCCTCACATCCTGCCGCGGCTGATGCCGCGGGTGCGGGTGGGCCCGGTGCGCCGGGGGGCGCGCGGCGCACGGCTGGCGGGCGCACGGGGGCGACCGGCGGGGAGCCGTGCGACTGGCAATGGGGGGCGGGAAAGGCTGGGCGCTGGGCGCGCCCGTCAGGAAGGGGCGGCCGTCAGGCCAACAGCTGCGCGCCCGCGGCCCCGCGCGCCCCGGCGGGGCGGCGCATCAGGCCACTGCGACTGTGTTGATGACTACCTTCCATATGTCCTGTGCGAACGCGTCTGCGGCCGTGGCGGGGGCTTCATCACCCCGAGGCGCCGCGTGGGCCGAGGAGGCCCGCGCCATCAGACGCACGGATATGCGGGCCGCGGGAGCGGCCCACGCTCAGTATAGCCCCGGGCGCCGCCCGCGTCAAGCCGGGGCCGGCCGACTTCTTGACTCGACGGCGCCGGCGTCGTACAGTACCGCAAAGGCAAGGAGGCCGACGATGAAGACGGCAACCCCCGACAACTGCGACCGCCACATGGCGCAGCTTTGCAAAGCCCTCGGCAGCCCCGTGCGTGTGCAGATCCTGCGCTACGTGCTCGACCACCCCGGCTGCATCGGCAACGAGATTCTGCTCCACATGCCGGACGACGGCCCCCACGCCCAGTCGACCATCTCCCAGCACCTGCGCGTCCTGCGCGAGGCCGGCCTGCTCCTCGCCCGCGACGACGGCGCCGCCGTCTGTTACTGGGTTTGCGCCGAGCGCCTGGCCTGGCTCCGCGGCGCCCTCGGCGACATCCAGGCCGCCGTTCCCCCCGGCCGCGCGCGGTAGGTGGGCGGCAGCGACGCTCGTGTGCCGCGGGCCTGGGGAAAGCTGGGCGCGGCCAGCTTACTCTACGGGGGCCGGCGTCTGGCTGAGCAGCTGGGCGATCAGGTCGGCGGGGGTGCGACCGCGCAGGCGAGCCTCGGCGGAAAGGATGACCCGGTGGCCGAGCACCGGCGCGGCCAGGGCCTTGACGTCGTCGGGGAGCACGAACGCTCGTCCGGCGAGTGCGGCGCGGGCCTGGGCCGTCTGGTACAGGGCCAGGGAGCCGCGGGGGCTGGCGCCCAGCTCGACCTCGGGGTGGCGGCGGGTAGCCCGCACCAGCTCCACCAGGTAGCGCCGCACCACCTCGCTCACGCCCACCGTGCGCGCCGTGGCCTGGAGCGCGCGCAGCTCCTCCGCGCTGGCCACCGGCCCGAGGTCGGCCAGGGGGTTGCGCCGCTCGTAGCGGCTGACGATCTCCTCCTCCTCCTCCAGCGAGGGGTAGCCCATGCTGAGGCGGAGCAGAAAGCGGTCGAGCTGGGCCTCGGGGAGCGGAAATGTTCCCTCGAGCTCGACGGGGTTCTGGGTGGCGAGCACGAGAAAGGGGCGCGGGAGCTGGCGCGTTTCGCCGTCAATCGTCACCGTGCGCTCCTGCATCGCCTCAAGCAGGGCGCTCTGGGTGCGCGGGGTAGCGCGGTTGATCTCGTCGGCCAGTACGATCTGGGCGAAGATCGGGCCGGGGCGGAACTGGAACTCGCCAAGCTTCTGGTTAAAGAAAGATAGGCCGGTCACATCCGAGGGCAGCAGGTCGGGGGTGAACTGCACGCGCTGGAAGCTACAGCCGAGCGAGGCGGCCAGGGCCCGGGCGGTGGTCGTCTTGCCGGTGCCCGGCACATCTTCGAGCAGGACGTGGCCCTCGCAGAGCAGGGCCACGAGCAGCAGCTCGATCACCGGCTCCTTGCCCACGATGGCGCGGGCGATATTCTGCTGGGCGCGCTCGGCGACCGCGCGGATCCGCTCGATTCCCTCGGCGCTGATCTGGTCCACAGGGCTCCTCGTGCTACAGGCGGGCGGCACTCGGATATGATACCCGAGCCGGGCCGGCTGTCAACGCCATGGTATACTTCGCACAGAGCCAGGCAGCACATGGAGGGGCTATGCGGCTGAGCGAAGACAAAGTGCGGCGCATCGCCGAACGCCTGCACGACGAGCTGGCCCAGCGCGGGCTGCTCGACTACCAGGAGTCGCGCGGCGCAAAGGCCGGGGTCGGCCGCGCCGCGCGCGTCAAGGCGATCTACGACTACCTGATCGAGGACTTGCAGCGCGAGGAGGAGCTCGACGCCGAGGTCGAGAAGCTGCTCGCCTCCTACAGCCGCGAGATCAAAGGCACCGAGCGCGACATCCTGTTCCGCAAGCACAAGGAGGAGCTGGCGCGCAAGAAGGGGTATACCCTCTAGCGGAACGAGGGAACAAAGGAATAGAGGGCCGGGCATCAAGGTGCCCGGCCCTCTACGTCTTCTGTTCTTCTTCCCCTACCGCCAGCCGCGCTGGCTCGTCAGCTCGTTGCCGAGCAGGCCGAGCAGGACGCGGCCGCTGTGGTCCTCGAAGCGGGCGCGCTCGAACCACTGCACGGTGACGAAGACGCCGGGGGCGACCTCCTCGGTCTGCGGAGGCGACAGGGGCTGGCCGAACAAGGCCAGGCTTTCGGCGTAGCTCTTGCCGGCCCGGCCGTCGAACTCCAGGCCGTTGGCCCGCCAGTAGCTCAGGAAGGGCTCGCAGACCGACTGGCCGGTGGGCTCGAAGTAGACGCAGCCGGAGACGGGGCCGGTCTTCGGGAAGGCGAACCAGTCGCGGCCCTGGCCGCGCAGGATGTCGTCGCCGATGCGGGCGAGCTGCACGTTGTAGGGCGCGGTGTTCTCGGGGTGGAACTCGAAGCGGTGGCGCTCGAAGTACTGCACCGTGTAGGGCTGGCCGTCCGAGCCCGTTTCCGTGAACTCCTCGCTGGTCGGGTAGCCAAAGACGGCCAGGCCGCCGTTGCGCCCCCAGTAGTCGCGGAACGCCCCGCCGAGGGTGTGGCCCGTCTCGGGAAAGTAGGCCCGGCCGGATGCGGCGTCGGGGGCGGGCACGGGGGCAAAGGCCGGCGGGGCCTGGCCGGGCGCGGGCGCCGGGGCCGGGGCCGGGGCCGGGGCAGGGGCCGCGGCGAGGGGGCAGCCGCTGTAGCTCTGGGCGAGCTGCACGGCGCGCAGCACGTTCAGGCGGCCGTAGCCGTACTCCGAGTCCTTGCCGGGGGCGCCCTTGTCGTCGGCGCTGGCCATGAGGATGCAGCTCACGTCGTAGAAGCCGAGGTCGGGGCGCACGCTGAGCACCAGGCCCGCGGCGCCGGCCGTGTAGGGGCTGGAGAACGAGGTGCCGTTGGGCGGGCCGTAGCTGCCGCCCGGCAGCGTCGTCCACAGGCCCACCCCGGGCGCGGCGAGGTCGACATAATCGCCGGTGTTGGAAAAGCCGGTGATCGCGTCGCTGGGGCCCGTGGCGCCCACGGCGAGCACGTCGGGGTAGGCGGCGGGGTAGCTGGTAGGGTTGCCGTCCTCCTTCTCGTTCCCCGATGCTGCGATCACGGTGATGCCCTTGCCGATGGCGTAGGCGACGGCGTCGCGCAGGACGTTGCTTTCGCGGCTGCCGCCGAGGCTCAGGTTGATCACATTTGCGCCGTTGTCGGCGGCCCAGCGGATGCCATTGGCGACCCAGGCGTCGGAGCCGGAGCCGCCGGCGGTGAGCACCTTGATTGGCAGGATGCGGCAGCCCCAGCACAGGCCGGCGATCCCGCTTCCGTTGTCGGTGTTGGCGGCGATCAGGCCGGAGACGGCGGTGCCGTGGCCGTTGTCGTCGTTCGAGTCGCCGTTGCCGCGGATAGCGTTGTAGCCGGGCAGCACCTTGCCGCTCAGGTCCGGGTGGTTGGCGTCCACGCCGGTGTCGATCACCGCGATCGTGATCGGGCCGCCGGTGGTGATGTCCCAGGCCTCGAAGGCCTGGACATTGCGCAGGCCCCACTGCTGGCTGATGACGCTGTCATTCGGGGTGCGGCGCAGGGTGCGCAGGGCGTTCGGCTCGGCATAAACCAGGCCGGGCAGCCCGGCAAGGCGGGCCGCGGCGGCCTGGGGGCTCAGCCCGGCGCTATAGCGGACGAGAAAGGCGTCGCCGCCGATCGGCCTGGCCTCGGTCGCCCCGAGGGCCGCGAGGCCGCGGTTCAGCGCGCTCAGCCCCTCGGCGGGGCCGCGGACGGCGAGGGCGGCGCCGGCGCGGGCGAGGTTCAGCCCAGGCCGCACGCGCACCAGCAGCTCGCCGGGCGCCACGTCGCTCGCGGCGGCGTTGGCGGGCGGGGCCAGGGGGGCGATCAGGGCGAGGCCGAGGATAAGCAGGGCCAGCAGGACGGGGTACGGTCGTCTCATGGGGGGACGTTCCTCTAGGGTTGGTGGGCAGGTGTAATGTCGGGGCCGAGGGGATTATAGCAGCCTGGCATTTCCGCGCACAAGGCAGATAGGGTATAATCCGCGCAGCAAGCAACCCGTGAGGCCCACATACCCATGTCGTTCACCACCCTCCGCGGCAAGATCTTCGCCTCTGTGCTGATCGGCATCGCCGTCTTTATCGCCATCGGCCTGTTCAGCGACCTCAGGGCCGTCGGCGGCGACTTCCGCACCTTTGCCTGGCACCTTCTCCCCGCCATCCTCGGCCTGACCGCCCTGAACTACCTGCTCCGCTGGCTCAAGTGGGATTACTACCTGCGCCGCCTCGACGCGGGGCACGGGGTCGGCCGCCTCGACAGCGCCCTGATCTTCACCGCGGGGATGGTCATGTCGGTCACCCCCGGCAAGCTGGGCGAGGTGTTCAAGTCGTACCTGCTGCGCCGGGTCAACGGCACGCCCGTCACCCGCTCCGCCCCGATCGTGCTGGCCGAGCGGCTCACCGACGGCCTGGCCATGCTCCTGCTCATGGCCCTCGGGCTGACCCTGTACCCCCCCGCACGCCTGGCCTTCGCCGTGCTGGTGGTGGCCACCCTGGCCGGCATCCTGGTGGCCCAGAACCGCCGGCTGTCGCTGGCGATGCTCGACCTGATCGCCCGCCTCCCCGTGGGCGCGCGCCTGGCCCCGCGCCTGCGCGAGGTGTACGACAGCACGGCCCGCCTGCTCGATTGGCGCATCCTCGGCGCCTCGACCCTGCTCAGCCTGGTGAGCTGGGGCTTCGAGTGCGTCGCCTTCTACTACGTGCTCGTCGGCCTCGGCCTCGACGGCGGCCCGCTGCTGCTGCTCCAGTGCACCTTTATCTTCGCGGCGAGCACCCTGTTCGGCCTGGTCTCGTTCTTGCCGGGTGGCCTTGGCGTGAGCGAGGTGAGCAGCGTCGGCCTCTTGGTCGGCATGGCCGGCATGACGGCGAGCGCCGCCACCACCGCCACGATCCTGATCCGCTTTTGCACGCTCTGGTTCGGCGTGCTGCTCGGCCTGGCCGCCCTGGCCTGGTTCGGCCGGCGCCACCGGCCCGCGGACGCGCCGGGCGGCGTGCCGCAGGAAGACCCCGTCCGGATTGTGTAGGCCCGGCGCGGCCCGGGCGAGCGCCCCCTGGAGCAGAGCGAGGTTCGCCAGCGGCAGGATGTTTGGAGGGCGATGGTGCAGCCGCCTGCCCCCGTCCCCCGCCTCCTGCCCCCTGACCGGAGGTGTCATGGCGTCGATCTTCACCCGCATCGTCAACGGCGAGATCCCGGCGGCGAAGGTGTACGAGGACGATCAGGTCCTGGCCTTCCTTGACGTCAGCCCGGCCGCGCGCGGCCACACCCTGGTGATCTGCAAGCAGGAGCTGCCCGGCCTGCTCGACCTGCCCCCCGAGCTGGCCGCCGCGGTGGCCGTGGCGGCCCAGCGCGTCGCCCGGGCGGTGGTGGCGGTTGTCGGCGCCGAGGGCTTCAACATCGTGCAGAACAACGGGCCGGCCGCCGGGCAGACGGTGCCCCACTACCACGTCCACATCATCCCGCGCTGGCCCGGCGACGGAGCCCTGGCCCACTGGCGGCCCGGCAGCGCCACCCCCGACGAGCTCGCCGCGACGGCGGCCCTGGTCGCCGCCGCGCTGGGGAAGGAGCCCAGATGAGCGCCCCCAACGCCAACCGCCGCGCCGACCCGGACGCGCAGACCGACTCGCAGCTGCGCGCCGAGCGCGGCCGGCCCAACGCCACCCTGCGGGCGGCCATGATCACCTTGATCGCCTTTATCGGACTGCTGCTGCTCTTCGCCCTGGCCACGACCGTCGGCTGGATCCGGCTGCCCGGGCGGGCCGACCCCGCCGCCGCCACCACGCCCGAGCTCATCCTGGCCGACGACAAGGATAGCTCCGCCGTGCTCGGCGCCGGCGCCAGCGCCGGCCTTGAGACGGAGGCGCCCGCCACGGGGGCGGAGTTCGGGCAAGTCGTTGTCGCCCCGCGCTTCCAAACCTTCTACGGGAGCCGCGACGGCCTGCGCCTGATTGGCAATCCGCTCGGCCCGCCCACCGCGGTCAACGGCCGCGAGGTTCAGTGGTTCGAGCGGGCCCGCCTGGAGTACCACCCCGAGTTCGCCGGCACCCCCTACGAGGTGCAGCTCGGCCGGATCGGCGTCGAGTACACCGACGGCCGCGACTTCTCGCGCCAGACCTACTTCGCCAGCCGCCCGGATCTGCGCTACTTCCCCGAAACTGGCCACGCCGTCGGCGGGGTGTTCCTGAGCTTCTACGACCGCTACGGCGGCCTCGACATGTTCGGCTACCCGATCAGCGAGGAGTTCGACGAGGTGCTCGCCGACGGCTACACCTACCGCGTGCAGTACTTCGAGCGGGCCCGCATGGAGTACCACGCCGACCTCGCCGGGACCGCGAATGAGGTTCAGCTCGGTCTGCTCGGCACCGCCCTGTACCGCGACGAGACGCGGGCCAACGGCGTCCAGCCGGCGCCGACCGCCGTGCCGATGCCGTAGTAGCGCGCGATCGGAACTGTGTGCGCGTAGCCCGCTCGTCGCCCTTCCTGTCGCCGCCGGCAGGGAGCCAGGCTCAAAACGGCTGCGCGACCTGCAATCGTGCGGCTCTGCGCGCTCTGCGCCTCTGCGGTACGGTAGATGAGAGGCGAGCTGATGGATGACGCGGCGCTCTTGGTTGCGGCGGCGGAGCGGCTGGGCTACCGGGCGGAGGACGCGCGGGCGGCTCTGGCGTGGGCGTCGGCCCGGTTGGCCGGGCGCGGGCTGCTGCGCGCGCCCTACTACCTGTTCCGCGGGGGCGGCGGGGGCGCCGGGAGCGGCGGGGGCGGGGCGGGGCGGCCGCGGCTGCTGCTCGCCTTCCCGAGCGCCGACGCGGCCCTCGGCTTCGCCCAGCGGCGCGGGCTCGGCGCGGCGCCACGGCTCCTCGGGCTTGGCCTCGCCCCGATCCTGGCTACCCTGGCCCAGCGGCCGGCGATCGAGGCGGCCCTGTTCGTGGACGAGGCGGCGGCCGAAGCGGGCCCCCTGCCGGGCGGGCTGCGGCTGGAACGGGCCGAGCTGATCGCGCGGCTGGCGGGGGCGCTCGGGGCGATCGGGGCCGCGGGGGAGGGCGAGAAGCTGGTATAATCAGGGGCCTTCTGGCCCGGCGGCAGACGCGGGCCGTTCGCCGGTGAGACGCGCGGCCTAGCCGCGGGGAGGGGACCGAGGTGGGGAGCCGATTTGACGAGCTGCGGATCTTCTCTGGAAACGGCAACATCGCGCTCGCCCAGGCGATCTCCGACCGGGTCGGCGTGCCGCTCGGCGATGCGACCTGCGTCAAGTTCAGCAACGAGAATATCTTTGTCAAGCTCAACGAGAGCGTGCGCGAGAAGGACGTGTTCGTCGTCCAGTCGCTCTCCACGCCCGACCTGAGCGACCGGATCATGGAGCTGCTGATCCTGCTCGATGCCTGCAAGCGCGCCTCGGCCGGCCGGATCACCGCCGTGCTCCCATACTATGCCTACGGCCGCACCGACAAAAAGGATCAGCCCCGCGTGCCGATCACGGCGCGCCTCCTCGCCGACATGATCCACGCCGCGGGCGCCCACCAGGTGCTCACGATCGACCTGCACGCCGGCCAGATCCAGGGCTTCTTCAGCATCCCCATGGACGAGCTCACCGCGATGCACCTGCTGGTGCGCTATATCGCCGACAAGGGCTGGGACGACCTGATCGTCGTGTCCCCCGACGTGGGCTTCGCCAAGCGCGCGCGCAACTTCGCCGAGGCCGTCGGCGCCCCGCTCGCCATCGCCGAGAAGCGCCGCGTCCAGCACCTCGGCCGCCGCGACGGCAACCTCAGCTCGCCCGAGATCCTGAACCTGATCGGCGACGTGGCCGGCAAGCGCTGCCTGATCGTCGACGACGAGATCGCCACCGGCGGCTCCATGCTCGAAGTGGTCGACCTGCTGGAGCGCGAGGGCGCCCGCGAGATCTACGCCTGCTGCGTCCACGCCGTGCTCGCCGCCAACGCCGTCGAGCGGATCAAGCAAAGCTCCATCCGCGAGCTCGTCACCACCGATACCCTCCCGCTCCCCGACGAGAAGCGCTGGCCCGGCCTGACCGTGCTCAGCGTCAGTACCCTCCTCGCCGAGGTGATCCAGCGCATCCACAGCGGCATCAGCGTCGACACCATCTTCACCCAGCGCAACCACCCCGCGCTCGGATAGTTCTTGGGACAAGGGGACGTTCCGCCTACACGACTCCTTACCTCCGCGATCGCTCCCCACTCCCCGCGCGCAGCGCGCCCGCCCGTAACGCCCCTGTGCTACCCTGACCCCTGGAGGGCATGGAGCAAGGGGGCGGCATGGAGGAGTTCTGGCTGCGGGATTGGCGGATGTTTATGGCGGCGATCCGGCACTGGCTCGCCGGGGGCGACCCCTACGGCCCATTTACCGGCTTCACGGGGGTGGCCCACCACGCCGGGGCCTTCGGCTACCCGCCGCCCGCCCTGCCGCTGGCCACGCCCCTGGCGCTGTTGCCCTGGCAGCTCACCGGGGCGCTGTTCGTGCTGGCCTCGGCGCTGGCGTTCGAGCTGTGGGTGCGGCGGGCGTCGGGGCGGAGCGGGCTGCCGTGGATGCTACTCTGGCTCCCTGTCGTGCAGGGGCTCGTGCTCGGGCAGACGACGCTGCTCGTGCTGGTGGGGCTGCTGGCCGCCGAGCGCTACGACGCCGAGGGCAAGGGCGGGCGGGCCGGGCTACTGCTGGCGCTGGCGGTGCTCAAGCCGCAGGTGGCAATCCTCGCCGCCGGGTGGCTGCTGCTGCGCGCCCTTCTGGCCCGGCGCTGGGCCACGCCGCTGAGCTTTCTCGGCGTGAGCGCGGCGATCTGGGCCGCCGCGCTGCTCGTCGCCGGCCCGCAGATTGTGCCCCAGTGGATCCAGGGCCTTGTCGTCTACGACGATCTGCTGCCCGACCGGCTGCTCCTGTTCCCGCCCTTCGGCCCGCTGATCGGCCTGCTCGCGGCGCTGCTCTGGTGGCGCCACGGCCGCGGCGACACCTTTGGGCTGCTGCTGCTGGTCAGCCTGCTGATCTACCCGCTCTCGGTGATCTACATGACCGCCGCCGTCGGCGTGGTAGTGATCCGCTGGCGCCGCGACTGGGCCGCCTGGCCGCTGCTCCTGAGCTGGCTGATCCCCATCATCATCCCCCTTACCGTTCGCACCACCGACACGATCGCCGCGCTAACCCAGTCGATCGTGATCACCGGCCTCCTCGCCGGCCTGCTGCCGGGGCTCCCGGCGCTTAACCGGATCAGCGGCGGGCGTCTGCCGGCCGGGCGCGAGGACCCGACGGCGAGCGGGTAGGGCGGCCCCGCTCGGCCCGCCGGCTCGAACGTGCCCATCGGACGCGCGCAAAGGGCGCCAGGAAGACTCCCGGCGCCCTTTGCGCTATTCCACCACAGTTAACTGCCTGCCGCGCCCGCGGCCGGGCGTTTACCCCCTGGCGCGGGCGATCGCGGCGGCGAGGGCGCGCCTGGCGTAGACCTTGACCATGGCCCGGCGGTACTCTTCGCTGGCGTGGATATCGCCGAGGATGTCCATGTCGGCGGCGGCGTGCTCGGCCGCGGCGGCCACCGCCTCGGCGCCGCCGTCAGTGCCCACGATCGCCTGCTCGGCGGCGGACTGGCGGGTCGCCACGGGGCCAGCGCCGGTGATCGCCACGCGGGCCGTGCCGACGTTGCCGCCGTCCAGCTTGACGTAGGCTGCGGCGCCGACGATCGCGTAGCGGCTGGCCGGGTGGGGGAACTTGACATACGCCGCGCCCTCGCCGGGGCCGAGGGGGGCGCAGGTGACGGCGGTGATCAGCTCCGTGGGCTCCAGGGCCGTGGTGAGCATGTCGGTGAAGAAGTCGCTGGCGGCGATGGTGCGCGTGCCGCCCGGGCCCTGGGCGTGGATCTGGGCGTCGAGGGCCAGGATGACGGCCGGCAGGTCGGCGGCCGGGTCGGCGTGGGCGAGCGAGCCGCCGATGGTGCCGCGGTTGCGCACCTGAATGTCGCCGATGTGGGCCACCGCCTCGGGGAGCACGGCGCAGGCCGCCTTGAGGCCGGCGTCCGTCTCGATCGCGTGCCAGGTGGTCAGGGCGCCGACGCTGACATTGCCGTTGACCGACACGCCGCGCAGCTCGGCGATCTTGGTGATGTCGACGATCACGCCGGGCGCGGCCAGGCGCAGCTTCATGGCGGGGAGCAGCGAGTGGCCGCCGGCCAGGAGCTTGGCCTCATCGCCGTGCTGCTCCAGCAGGCTGATCGCCTCGGCGACCGTCGTGGGCGCGTAGTACTCGAAACCGCTGGGTATCATGCTTCTGCCCCTTTGTGCTTACTTCCCGCCGTGGATCGCGTTCCAGACCCGCTCCGGCGTGGCCGGCATCTGCATGTGCCTGACGCCGAAGGGCGACAGCGCGTCGATGATCGCATTCATCACGCACTGGGCCGAGGCGATCGTGCCCGCCTCGCCGGCGCCCTTCACCCCGAGCGGGTTGACCGGCGACGGCGTCACCGTGAAGCCCGTCTCGATGTGCGGCGCCATCGCGGCCGTGGGCACGGCGTAGTCCATCAGGGTGCCGGTGAGCAGCTGGCCGTCCTCGTTATAGACGGCGCTCTCGTAGAGCGCCTGGGCCAGGCCCTGGACGATGCCGCCGTGGATCTGGCCCTCGACGATCAGCGGGTTGATCTGGTTGCCGCAGTCGTCGACGGCGATGTAGCGCTTTAGCTCGACGTGGCCGGTGTCGGCGTCCACCTCGACGATGCTGACGTGGGTGCCGAAGGGGAAGGTGCAGTTCGGCGGGTCGTAGTAGCTGGTCTCGTCGAGGAAGGGCTCCTCGCCGGGGGGCAGGCTGGCGCCGACGGCCGTGGCCGCCGCAATCTCGCCGATCGTCTTGGCCTTGTCGGGCGAGCCCTTCACATACACCTTGCCGTTCTCGTAGACCAGGTCGGCCACGTTCGCCTCCAGCAGGTGGGCGGCGATCCGCTTGGCCTTCTCCTTGATCTTGTCGAGGCTCTTCTTCATCGCCACGCCGCCGACGGCCAGCGAGCGCGAGCCGTAGGTGCCGTAGCCGAAGGGCGTGCCCTGAGTGTCGCCCCACTGGATCTCGACATCCTCGTAGGGGATGCCGAGCTCATCGGCGGCGATCTGGGCAAAGGTCGTCTCAAGGCCCTGGCCGTGGGGGAGCGAGCCGGTCGTCACCACGACTTTGCCGGTCAGATGGACCTTGACGTTCGAGCTTTCCCACAGGCCGGCGCCCCAGCCCTCGCTCATGATCCAGGCGGTGGGGGCGATGCCGCACACCTCGACATAGGAGGCGATGCCGACCCCGAGGTACTTGCCATTCTTGCGCGCCTCGGCCTGCTGCTGGCGGAAGTCGGCGTAGCCGGCCATCTCCAGGGCCTTGTTCAGGGCCGGCTCGTAGTTGCCGCTGTCGTAGGGGAGCAGGCCGACGGCGTTCTGGTAGGGAAACTGGTCGGGCTGGATGAAGTTCTTGCGCCGGATCTCCGCCGGGTCCATGTTCAGCTCGGCGGCGAGCCGGTCCATCATGCGCTCGATCAGGTAGCTGGCTTCGGGGCGGCCGGCGCCGCGGTAGGCGTCGACCATGCTGGTGTTGGTGTAGACGCCCGTCACATGGCAGTAGGCAGCGGGAATGTCGTACACGCCGGTGATGATCCGGCCGTACAGCGTGGTGGGGATGCCGTTGGCCGCGGTGGACAGGTAGCCGCCGAGGTTGGCATACGTCTTCACGCGCAGGCCGACCACCTTGCCGTCGGGGGTGGCGGCGATCTCGGCGTCGGTAATATGGTCGCGGCCGTGGTTCGTCTGCTTATAGTTCTCGGAGCGGTCCTCGATATACTTGACCGGCCGGCCGACGCGCTTGGCGAGCCAGAGCGCGAGCGGGTAGTCGGCGTACATGAAGATCTTGGCGCCGAAGCCGCCGCCGACGTTGGGGGCGATCACGCGCAGCTTGTGCTCGGGGATGCCCATCACAAAGGCGCACATCACCAGGCGGTGGACGTGGGGGGCCTGCGAGGAGATCCACAGCGTGTAGTCGTCGGTGGCGGCGTTGTACAGGCCAATGGCACCCCGCGTCTCCATCGGGGTGGGGATGAGGCGCTGGTTGACGATCCGCTCCTTGACCACAATGGGGGCGCCGGCCACAGCGGCGTCGGTCTGGTCCTTGTCGCCGCAGGACCACTCGAAGACGATGTTGTTGGGGGCGTTCTCGTGGAGCTGAGGGGCGCCAGACTGGGTGGCCTTGTACGCGTCGACGACGGCGGGCAGGGGCTCATACTCGACGTCGATCAGGTCGAGGGCGTCGCGGGCGATGTAGCGGTTCTCGGCGACGACGCAGGCCACGCCCTCACCGGCGAAGTGAACCTCGTCGACGGCGAGCACGCGCGGGCCGTTGACGTTGTTCTGCACCCCGGCCGCCTGCCAGGCGCAGGGCAGCGGGTTGATGTCGAGCATGTCGGCGCCGACGAAGACGTCGACGACGCCGGGGAAGGCCTTGGCCCGCGAGGTGTCGATCGACGTGATCTTGGCGTGGGCATAGGGGCTGCGCAGGATGGCGACGTGGAGCATGCCCTGGAGCTTGATGTCGTCGAGGTAATTGCCCTTGCCGGTGATCAGCTTCGGGTCCTCCCGGCGCTTGATCGCCCGGCCCACCACGCGGGTCTGCAGATCGGCTTCTGCCGTCATCGTCCACTCCTCTAGTTAGCTACACTGCTATCTACCGGGGGTGCGGGGCGGGCTTAGGAGGCGGCGGCGGGGGCCTGCTCACCCTGGGCCTCGGCGTGGTAGTCGACCACCTCGCCGTCGGTGCCGGTGCGCCGCTCGGGGAGCGTTTCGCCGGCCGTGCCGAGCTTGTCGGCGGCGTAGCGCACCGCGCGGACGATGTTCTCGTAGCCGGTGCAGCGGCACAGGTTGCCCTCAAGGCCGTGGCGGATCTCGTCGTCGGTGGGGTTGGGGTTCTGGCGCAGCAGGTCGGCCGCCGACATGATCATGCCGGGGGTGCAGAAGCCGCACTGGAGGCCGTGCTTCTCCCAAAAGCCCTCCTGCAGGGCGTGGAGAGTCGTGCCCTGGGCCAGGCCCTCGATCGTGACGACCTGCTGCCCGTTGGCCTGGACGGCCAGGATCGTGCAGGCCTTGACGCTCTCGCCGTTCAGGTGGACCACGCAGGCGCCGCACTGGCTGGTGTCGCAGCCAATGTGGGTGCCCGTGAGGTTGAGCTGCTCGCGCAGGTAGTGCACGAGCAAGGTGCGGGGCTCGACGTCGGCGGTGTGCTGCTTGCCGTTGACGGTGACGGTGATCTGTGTCACTGCTGCAACCTCCTCGTTGACTTCAGCAGGGCCAGGCGAGCCGCGCCCCCAGGGCGCGGCGGATCAGTTTTGGCGGCCGAGAAGATACCCGATCAGGAAGGCGATAAGCACCCAGGGTGCCCACGGCCGCTCCTTTAAAAAATCCTCCACCACGCCGCGGGCCACGTCGGCCTCGCTGAGGCCCTGGCCGTCTGGCACGGTGATCGTGCGCCGCTCGAAGCTCGGCGCAGGGGGCGTATCGGGCGCGGCGGCGGCGACGGCGGGCGCTGCGGGGGCGGCGGTGGCGGGCCCGCCCCCGAGCGTGGCCTGGTCGGCCACGGGGGCGGCGGCGCCGAGGGCGGCCTCGGGGGCGGGGGGGGAAGCATGCACGGCGGCAGGGGCGGCCGGGGAAGCGGCGGTGGGGGCGGCATCGGCGGAGTCAGCCGTGGGGGCGGCCCCGGCAGGGGGGGCGGCCTCGACGGGCGCCCGGCGGCCCTCGATCTGCTGGGCCAGGGCCTTCAGGCTCTGGTTGATCAGCGTCTTGGCGGCGCCGTCGATCAGGCGCTGGCCGACGCTGGCGATCGTGCCGCCGATCTGGGCCGCGCCGCCGTAGTCGAGGATCGTCGTGTCGCCGTCTTCGCGCAGCTTGATGCTGCCGTTGCCCTTGAGAAAGCCGTTGTTGCCCTTGCCGTCGACGTGGATGTCGTACGACTCGGGGGCGACGAGGTTGTCGATCTTGACCCGGCCGCTATACACACCGCGCACGGCCTGCAGGCCCACCTTCAAGGTGCTCTCGTACTCGTTCTCGCCGACCTGGTCAAGCCGCTGGCAGCCGGGGATGGTGCGCGCCAGCACCTCGGGGTCGTTCAACGCCGACCAGACCTCCTCGCGCGTGGCTTGGAAGGTATAGTTCCCGGCGATCCTCACGCGGGGCTCCTTTCACCTGGCCGGGCCGCGCCCTGGCCGGCCATGGCGACAGCGGTCGGCCCGCGGCGCCCGCCCGAAGCGAAACGGCGCGCCGTGAGGCCACCAAGACTACAAAAGGAAAAGGGCTGACAAAGCAGGTGGGGTCGCCAGAAGACAGGATGACACAATGCACTGGCCGCAAGCGACGGCCCACGCCCGCGCAAGGCGCGGGTATGCAGTCTTAGCGGATCGAGCGATCGGCAAACACCCTGTGACTTCAGACGAATCAGCGCACCACTACTCTACCCGATGCCCGTGCCCTTGTCAAGAAAATCCCCCGCCCCGCTTCGCACGCCAGCGCCCGCGGGGCACCTCGGGCCAAACACTCTGCAGTTCGCACAATTTGGCTGCACTCCTGTATACGTACCCCGCCCGTGGCTCGGATCTTTCGCGCCGCTGGTGTACAATAGCGCCACTCGCCGCCCGCCATTCGCCGCCGCCCCTATGGACACACGCCTGCTCGACGACCTGCTCGCCGGACGCGCCGCCACGCTTACGCTGCCCCCCGCCGGGGCCGCCCGGGCGGACGACCCGCCGCGCGGCGCCATCCTGTCCGGCGCGTTCAACCCGCTCCACGCCGGCCACGAAGGGCTGCTCGCCGCCGCGGCCGAGCTGCTTGGCGCGCCGGGCTCGTTCGAGCTGGCCGTGGTCAACGCCGACAAGGGCGCGCTCGCGCCTGCTGAGATCGGCCGCAGGGCGGCCCAGTTCGCCGGCCGGCACACCCTTGTCCTCTCCCGGGCGCCGTTGTTCGTGGAAAAAGCCCGCTTGTACCCGGGGCGGGCTTTTGTGCTTGGCTACGACACCGCGGCCCGCCTGCTCGACCCGCGCTACTACCACGGCCCGGCCGGCCTCGCCGCCGCCCTCGACGCGATCCGAGCCGCCGGCTGCCGCCTTGTCGTCGCCGGCCGCCTGGCCGACGGCGCCTTTCGCACCGCCGCCGACCTGCCCCTGCCTCCGGGCTACCCCGAGCTGGTCGTCGCCATCCCCGAAGCCCGATTCCGCGCCGATATCTCCTCGACCGCCCTGCGCGAACGGGCACAAAAGCGCTGATGGCGGCGGGCGGCGGGCCCGGCAGAGTGTGCTATAATCGGCGGAACAGCCACGCTATGACGCACTGCATCAAGGCACCGCGCGGTGCCTCGTTGGAAAGGAGGCCACCCGGCCGAACCACCTTTCACGACGTCGATCTCCGTGTCTTCGCGAATGGTCAAGGAGTCACACCCCGATGCGCACGCCTATCCGGTATCTGATCGCGCTGTTCGCCCTGATCGTGCCGCTGCTCGCCGCCTGCGGCTCGCAGACGCCGGCCGCCCAGCCCACCGCCGCGGCGACGACCGCGGCCGAGGCCCCGACCGCCGCCCCCACTGAGCCGGCCGCCACCGAGGCGCCGACCGCCGCGGCGACCGAGGCCGCGACCGCCGCCGCGACCGAGGCCGCCACGACCGCCCCCACGCAGGGCACCGCCTCCGGCAGCACAGACTCCTCCAAGCCGCGGATCGCTCTCGTCACGGACGTGGGCCGGGTCAACGACGGCACCTTCAACCAGTTCGCCTACGAGGGTGCCCAGCGCGCCGCCGACGAGTTCGACCTTGAGTTCGACTACCTTGAGACGACGGCCGTCTCCGACTACGAGCAGAACATCCAGACGCTGCTCAACGAGGAGTACGACGTGATCGTCACGGTCGGCTTCCTCATGGCTGATGCAACAAAGGCCGCTGCGGCGGCGAACCCCGATGTCTTCTTTATCGGGGTTGATCAGTTCTATGAGGAGGGTGCGGTCACCGACAACCTGGTGGGCCTGCAGTTCCGCGAGGACCAGTCGGGCTTTCTGGCCGGCGCCCTGGCCGCGATGATGAGCGAGAGCGGCACCGTCGCTGTGGTCGGCGGGCAGGAGATCCCGCCGGTGAAGAAGTTCCGCAACGGCTTCGACAACGGCGCTAAGTACGTTCGCCCCGACATCACTCTGCTCGGCGTTTACCTGCCCTCGTTCATCGACCCCGCCCTCGGCGCCTCGACCGCTCAGCAGCTGATCGGCGAGGGCGCGGACGTGATCTTTGGCGCCGGCGGTCAGACGGGCTCGGGCGCGATCAAGGCAGCCGCGGAAAGCGGAGTGTATGTGATCGGCGTCGACCAGGACGAGTACAACACGACCTTCGCCGGCGGCTCCGCCCCCGGCTCCGACCGCATCCTGACCAGCGCGGTCAAGCGCGTCGACAACGCCGTTTACGACCAGATCCAGAAGGTTGTCGAAGGCACCTTCGAGGGCAACGGTATTTCGGTGTACGAGGCGGCCAATGAGGGCGTTGCCTACGCCGATTACCATGACGCCGCCGACGCGGTACCGGCCGGCGTCAAGGCCAAGATGGAGGAGATCCTCGCCGCCCTCGCCGATGGCAGCCTGACCACCGGCGTCGACCCGGTCAGCGGCGATATGGACGAGGCCACCGTGCCCGAGGCCAGCCCCTACACCCCGTAGGCCGCCGGCCCCGCCCGCGAAGCATGCACCACGCGCTCACCACGCGTGGTGCGTGCTTCGTTCAAAAGAGCAGCACGCCGGCCAGGGCCCCCAGTCCGAGGATGGCGATCACGGGCAGCCGCCCCGACAGGGCCAGCGCGTAGCTCGCGGCCGCGATCAGCAGCGCCCGCGCCTCCACGCCTGTGTCGGCCATAATCCCACCCAGGGTGACGAGAAAGACGCCAACCACGGCCAGCCCGAGGCCGCGCACAAAGCCAGCGGTGGCCGGGTGGCCGCCGATGCGCTGGTAGGCCCGCTCCACCAGCAGCACCGCCGCCGGCGGGATGGCGATGGCGACCGCGGCGAGAACGGCGCCGCGCGGCCCGTCCACCAGGTAGCCCAGGCTGATCACCCACAGGCCGCTCGGCCCCGGCGAGATCTGGCCGACAGCGAGGGCCTCCGCAAAGGTGCGCTCGCCCGCCCACCCTAGGGCGGTCAGGTCGGCGTGGAGCTGGGGCAGGTTGCCCAGCCCGCTGGTCGAAAACAGCGATGAGCGCAGGACCAGCCAGAAGAAGTGCAGCGGGTTCATGCGGACGATTATACGCCCAGGCGAAGGAGCCACCGATGGAACAGCGGATTGCACGCCTGCGGGCCGCGCTGCGCGAGCGCGAGCTGCCCGGCCTGCTGGTCACGGCGCCCGCCAACCGGCGCTACCTCAGCGGCTTCAGCGGCAGCGCGGGGGCGCTGCTGGTATCGGCCGAGGCAGCCCTGCTTTTCACCGACAGCCGCTATCTGATCCAGGCCGGCCGCGAGGCCCCCGCCTTCACCCTCCGCGAGCTTGTTAACCCCGGCCGGCCGCTCTCGGCGCTGCTGGCCGAGGCGGCGGCCGAGTTGCATCTGGGCCAGATCGGGGTCGAGGCGGACAACCTTTCGCTCGCCACCTATCGGCAGCTCGTCGCCGCCTTGGAGGGCGCCGACGTGGCCCTCGTGCCCAGCGGAGGGCTGGTCGAGCAGTTGCGCGAGGTGAAGGACGCGGAGGAGGTGGCGCTGCTGCGCCGGGCGATCGCGATCACCGACGCCGCGATCGCGGCCGTGCTGCCGGAGCTGCGGCCGGAGCTGAGCGAGCGGCAGGCGGCCTGGATGCTCGAGGTGGCCATGCGCGAGCGCGGCGCCGAGGCGGCCAGCTTCCCCGTCATCGTCGCCGCCGGCCCCAACGCCGCCCTGCCCCATGCCCGCCCCGGCGACGATCTTCTTGGCAGCGGCCGGCCGATCGTGATCGACATGGGCGCCCGGCTCGCCGGCTACCACGCCGACCTGACCCGCACCATCGTGCTCGGCGAGCCCGACGCGCGCTTCTGGGAGGTGTACACCACCGTCCTCGCCGCCCAGCGGGCCGCCCTCGCCGGCCTGCGCCCCGGCATCAGCGGCGCCGATGCCGACGCCCTCGCCCGCGATGTGATCGCCGCCGCCGGCTTCGGCGACTTCTTCGGCCACGGGCTCGGCCACGGCGTCGGGCTCGACATCCACGAAGGCCCGAGCCTGCGCCGCGCCGCGCCAAACGCCCCCCGCCCGGCGCTCCAGCCGGGCATGGTCACCAGCGTCGAGCCCGGAATTTACATCTCCGGCTGGGGCGGCGTCCGCATCGAAGACCTGGCCCTGATCACCCCCGGCGGCTGTGAGGCGCTGTCCCAGGCGCCCAAGCTCCAGGCGCCCGGCCCCGGCCAGGGGTAACCGGAGGCGTGGAGCGCGCAGAGGATAAGGGTGGCAGCACAACGGCGCAACGCCGCTCCGATCGGGGCAGTCCGATCGGAGCGGCGCTCCGGTGTGCAGAGGGCTTGCGCGACCTCGTCTATGTCCCCTGTGCCTTTCGCGAGGGGCGCGACTTGGGGGGCGGCTAGGCCGGCCTGGGCCGGATCACCAGCACCGGCACCGGGGCCGCCTGGACGACCTTCTGGGTGACGCTGCCGAAGACCCAGCGGCCGAGGCCGCCGCGGCCGTGGGTGGCGATCGCGATCAGGTCGGCGTGCTCGCTATCGGCGAAGTCGAGGATGGCGTCGGCCGGCGGCAGCGCTGACACCTCGGTCGCCACGGTGTAGCCCTCGGCGCGGAACTCGCTCGCCATGCCGCTCAAATAGTCGCGGGCCTCCGCCTCCAGGGTGGCCGAGGCGTCAGCGGCGGTGACAGCCATGGCGCCGACCACGTCGACACCGCTGCTGAAGACCGGGGCGATCGCGCGCAGCAGGGTGATCCGCCTGGTGCCCTCGTTCGCCGCCAGGGCGTGGACGTGGGGTAGGACCTGCTCGGCGAGGCGTGAGCCGTCGAGCGGGACGAGGATGTGACGGTACATACGAACCTCCATGCGGGCAGCGGCCCTGGCGAGGTCAGGCCTCGGCGACGGCCGCGAGCAGCTCGGCCGGCTCGGCGTCGGCGAGCAGGCGGCGCAGCAGGTCGGACACGGTCAGCACGCCGACCACCCGCTCGCCGTCGACCACGGGCAGGCCGTGGATGTGGTAGGCGAGCATGAGTTCCGCGGCCTCGTGGAGCGGCGTTTCGGGCGTGGCGGCGATCGCCGGCCGGCGCATAAACTCGCGCAGCGGCAGGTCGCGGACGCGGTAGTATAGGCTGTGCTCGGCGAGGTCGCCGGCGGGCGAGTCGGAGATGCGGTTGATGTCGCCCTCTGTGACGATGCCGAGCAGCCGGCCCGCCGCGTCGACCACGGGGAGGCGGCGGATGCGGCGCTCGGCGAGGAGGGCGCGGGCCGCCGGCAGCGTGGTGGCCGGGCCGGCAGTAACGGCGGGGGCGCTCATCCAGAACTGGACGGTGTCGTTCATGAGCAGGGTCTCCTGTTCAGCCTTAGAGCGCGTCGGGGCCATCCCAGCGCAGGCCATCGCGGATCACCTCGACCACCTCGCCTTCGCGCGATAGCAGCATGCGCAGCGCGTCGCGCAGGGGACAGTCGCGGACGTGGCAGCGATGCTCGTCCGGAACGCCGTAGGGGCAGGGGCCGCTGCGGCGGCAGGCGGAAGCCCAGACGGCGTAGCGCGGCGAGCCGGGCGGGCCGTCGAGCATGCGTAGCCGGAGGGGCGCTTCGGCGAGGCGCGGCGCGATTGCGCGCAGATGGCCCCGGGCGACCCCAAGCATGGGGTGTGGTGGGCGCTTCGGGCGGGCCATAGCGGGCTCCTTTCACCGCGGACGGTGCGATAGTGAAACTATGCACAGGATAGCAGAGCAGCCGCCGATCGGGCGGGTATGCTCCGCAACGGTGTGTTGCGATTTCGTGACTGGCGCTATGGCAACGGAAGGGCCAGGGCTCTAGCGAGGGAGGGGAGGATGATCGAGGAGTTCAAGAAGTTCATCGCCCGCGGCAATGTGCTCGACCTGGCGATCGGCGTGGTGATCGGGGCCGCGTTCACGGCGATCGTCAACTCGCTGGTGGAGGACATTTTCAACCCGATCATCGGCTTTATTACCGGTGGGCTGAACAACCTGACCAATTACTACATCCAGCTCAGCGGTGTGCCGGCCAGCACCCTGGACGAGGCCCGCGCCAACGGCGCCGTGCTGGCCTACGGGAACTTTCTCACCCAGGTGATCAACTTTCTGATCATCGCCTTCATCCTGTTCATCGTCGTCCGCCAGGCCAACCGCTTCTTCGCCCGCGAGGCCGAGAAGCCCACCGAGCCACCGGCTCCCACCCCCGACCAGAAGCTGCTGGCCGAGATCCGCGACTTGCTGGCCCAGCAGGCGCGCCGCGATCGGCCTTAGGGCCCTGACCCGCCGGCCGCGGTCAGGGCCAGAGCGAGAAGGCCGCCGAGGGCGGCGTAGACGGCGCAGGCGAGCATTGTGCGCTGCAGCACCTCGCCCACCTCGCCGCGCAGGCCGACGGTGGCGCCGCCGGCGATGATGTTGTGCGGGCAGATGATGTTGCCGACGGCGGCCCCGAAGCCCTGCGCCGCGACAACCTGGGCCACCGGCAGGCCCGTCTGCTCGGCCGTGGCGAGCTGAAAGTCGGTGAACAGGATGTTCGACGCGGTGGCCGAGCCGGTCACAAAGGTGCCGAGCACGCCGATGAACGGGGCGAAGGCCGGCCACAGGCCGCCGGCAAGCTGGGCCGCCGCGCCCGCCAGGGCCTCGACCATCCCCGCGTGGACGAGCACCCGCGACAGGCCGAGCATCGCGGCCAGGGCCAGGGCCACCAGGCCGAGCTGGCTCGCCGCGGCGCCTACAGCCCCGCGCACGGTGGTCCACGGCGCGCGCTGCCAAAGGGCGCCGAGGAAAAAGCTCGACATCAGCATCGTGCCCGGGTGGTACAGCGGCTGGAAGCTGCCGGCGAAGCGATCTCCCCACTCCCAGCCCCAGCGCACCCCCTGGAGGGCCTCACGCAGCGGTCCGACCAGGCGGGTGAGCAGGATAACGGCGATCAGGGCCAGGTAAGGAGCGGCGGCGCGGGCTAGCCGGGCGCCCCCGGGCCCGCCTGCCTGCTGTGCCCAACCGCCGCGCAGGCGGAGCAGGGCCACAAAGCCGGCGCCGCCGATCAAGGAGCCGGCGAGCGTGGGCAGCTCGGGCCCGACGAACCAGGCGATCGCGAGCATGGGCGCGAGGAAGAGCGCCGCCGCGGCGGCCACGTAGCTCCAGAGCGGCCGGCCCGCTCCGGCGGGAGCCGGCAGGGCCCGCCGCACCACCCCGACGGTAAAAAGCAGCATCACCCAGCCAAGCAGGCCGTGGTACAGGCCGGTGATCGCCGAGAGCTCGCGCGGCGCGAGCCCGGTCGTGGCGACCTGGGGCAGGACCGGGGTGCCGACCGCGCCAAAGGAGACGCCGACGGCGTGGCCGATCAGAGCCGCGGAAAGGGCCTGGACCGGGCCCATACCCAGCCCGACCAGCAGCGGCGCGGCGAGAGCGATGGTGGTGCCGAAGCCTGCCGCCCCCTCGATAAACAGGGCGAAGAACCAGGCGATAATGATCGCGGCCAGCCGGGGGTCGGGCGTGATCCGGCCAAGCATGGCGCGCAGCGTCTCGATCGCCCCGACGCGCGTTTGGAGCTGGTGGATGCAGAGGGCCGGGAAGATGATCCAGAGGATGGTGGCGGTGGTGAACAGGGCCTCGGCGAGCGAGCCGGCGGTGGCGGCGGCGAAGCCCAGGTCGCCGTAGTCGGTGCCGGGGCGGCGAAAGGCCAGCCCGGCGATCGCCAGGGCCAGAGCCAGTCCCGCCGCGCCGGCCCGGGCCGCCGGCCAGCGCAGGCCGAGCATCAGCCCGAGGATCAGGGCGATCGGGAGGAGGGCGAGGACAGCGGTCATCGACGGTTAGGGCGGGGGGCGACGCGGGCGCGCCGCCCCTCCGCTGCTAGTTGCGGTTGCGCTCGCCCGACTGCTGGTCCTTCTCGGAGCGGCGGGCGCCCGGGCTGTTGCGGGTCTGGCCGCTGTGCTGGCGATACTCGCGGCGGTGGTCGCCCTTCTCGGCACCGGCGCCGTTGCCCTTCACATCGGCGTGGCCGGTGTCGCCGCCGTGCTCGCCCTTGCGGTCCACCTTGTCATTATCGCTCATGACAGCCTCCTTGTGCTATGCGCTCGCCGGGCTTGTTGCACGCGAGGTGCCAAGAACAGCCCGGGCGAGCGGGCCGCGCCGATTATAACCAGAATGTGACGGGGCGGCGGGCCCGGGCCCGGTGTGGTATGATAGTGATGAACATAGTGTAGATGAGGCACGAAGGGGCGCGCCGATGGCGCGTCTCGGCATCCTGGATGGGGCCCACGCCATGACCGCCACTTTCCCCGCGCCGTCGACGCAGGCCGCCTACGCAGCGGCCCTTTCCGGCGCCGCCTTCGCCGACAGCTCCGACCGTGGCCGAATATGGATGCGCGACCGCGACCGGGCGGCGCTGCTGCATCGCCTTTCGACAAACCACATCGAGCGGCTGCGGCCCGGTGAAGGCACGCGCACCGTGCTGACCACGCCGATCGGGCGGATCATCGACCTGCTCACGATCCACTGCCACGACGATGGCCTGCTGCTGGTGAGCAGCCCCGGGCGCGGCCCCGCGCTCACGGCCCACCTGCGCAAGAATATCTTCTTCAACGACAGGGTTAAGCTGGAGGATGCGACGGCCGCGCTCGGCCAGCTCACGCTTGTCGGCCCTCAGGCCGCCGAAGCGCTGGCCGCCCTCGGCCTGCCAGGTTTCGGCCTGCCCGCCCACGCGACGGCCGCCGGCGCCTGGCAGGGCGCTGCGGTGTGGGTGGCGGCCGCCCCCGACGCGTCGGCCGGGGGGGCGGGCTTCAGCCTGTACGCCCCCGCCGAGGCACTGCCGGAGCTGGCGGCGGCCCTGCGCGCCGCCGGCGCCCCCGAGCTCGACCCGGCGACGCGCGAAACGCTGCGGGTGGAGGGGGGCCAGCCAGCCTTCGGCAGCGAGCTGTCGCTGGAGTATATCCCGCTGGAGACGGGCCTGTGGGACGCGATCTCCTTCAACAAGGGCTGCTACGTCGGCCAGGAGATCATCGCGCGGATGGAAAGCCGCGGCCGCCTGGCCAAGCAGCTGCGCGGCCTGCGCTTCCCCGCAGGCGCCCCCGCCGGCCTGGCCCTGCCCGCCAAGCTGGACGTCGACGGCAAGGAGGCCGGCGACCTGACCAGCCTCGCCGAGTCGCCGCGCTTCGGCACGATCGGGCTGGCATACGTGCGCACGGCTCACGCGGCGGCGGGGACAAGGGTGGGCGCCGGGGGCGCCGAGGCCGAGGTGGTGGAGTTGCCCTTCGGGTAGGGGGCGTGCCCTGGACCCCTGAGGGGTACGGGCCTGTAGAGTTCTCGCCGGGGCTGCGCGCCCCGGGCCCGCGGCAGGGGCCGACCGCGGCCCCTGCACCCCCGGCCAGGGCGCGGCGCCCCTGGACCCCGCAGGATGGCTTCCCGCTGCGGTCGCAGCTCCGGCACCATGCCCCTCCGCTAAAGCTGGGTTGTTGTACGTGGGGCGCTACGCGCTTACCAGCTCGGGCAACGATGCTGGCGGAGGAAGCACACTATAGAACCGGCTGCGGCGCTGGCGGCGGGCGGCCAGCATCCCTCCTTCAGGTTCGGGCGGCGTGAGGCGCCGAAGCTGACATGCGGGGTCCCGGGGTGCAACGCCCGGGCCGGGGGTGCAGGGGGCGCGGCCGCCCCCTGCCGCGGGTCCAGGGGCGCGTAGCCCCTGGCGCAAACTGGGGATGGGTGCAAAGCCCCTTCCCCTGCCGCGGGTCCAGGGGCGCGTAGCCCCTGGCGCAAACTGGGGATGGGGGCAAAGCCCCGCAAAGGCCGGGGGCGCCGCGCCCCACCACGGCCCACTACACGGGCGCAGGGCGCCCGCACGATCCTATGACACGCATCGCCGCCAGGCGCAACCAGCTAATCGTCGAGCTCGAGCGCCAGCGCGACCTGCTCCGCCGCCAGCAGGAGCAGGACCAGCGCGTGCTCAGCGCGCTCTACAACATCAGCCTGGCCTGCCGCGAGCGCCCCACCCTGCGCGATATCTTCGAGACGATCTACGAAGAGCTCTGCGCGGTCTTCAGCTTCGATGCCTGCTACATCGCCTTCTCCGACGACAAGCCCGACCACTTTCGCGCCGGCCTCCTGGTCGACGAGGGCGTAGGCACGTTTGTCGAGGATATCGCCTACGGCTACCTTACCGGCAAGGTGGTGAGCAGCGGCGAGCCGCTCCTGTACCGCGACCTCGTCTACGAGCGCGACCCCGGCGCCCCGCGCACGCCCTTCGGCAAGTCCGATAAGCGCTCGCGGGCCTGGCTCGGCGTGCCCCTGCTGATCGGCCAGAACGCGGTGGGTGTGATCTCGATCCAAAGCTACCAGATCGGGATCTACACCGGCGAGCACCGCGACCTGCTCCAGCGCATGGCGAATGTGATTGCGGTGGCCCTGGAGAACGTGGCCCTGATCGAGAAGCAGGGCCGGCTCAGCCAGGCCCTCGCCGCCCGGGTGGCCGAGCGCACCGGCGAGATTGCCGCACTCAGCGCGATCGCCGCCGCCCTCGTGCTGCGCCGCCCCCTGCACGAGATGCTCGACGGCGCTGTTGCCGTGGCCCTCGACGTTTTCGGGCTCGACGCCGGCAACGTCCGCCTGCTCGACGAGGAGCGCGAGCACCTCGTGCTCTACGCCCACCGCGGCTTTCCCCCCGCGTATGGCGCCGCCACCGAGCGCTCCCGCCTGGCCACCAGCCCTATCCGCGACGTCGTGCTGGAGGGCCAGCCCCAGGTTGTGCCCAGCGGCTGGCGGGCCCCGGCCGGCCCGCCCGGCGTCTTCCCCCCGTTCGACAGCGCCCTGATCGTCCCGCTGACCGTCGGCAGCACCGTGATCGGCACACTCAGCCTGTTCGGCAACGCCCCGCGCGTCTTCGACACGCGCCAGGTCAGCCTGGCCCAGGCCGTCGCCAACCAGATCGCCGTCGTCGTCGAGAACGACCGCCTGTTCGACGAGCGCGAGCGCCAGATCGCCGAGCTGCGGGCCCTTGGCAGCGTTAGCCAGGCCGCCTCCACCGCCCACACCCTGCGCGGCCTGCTGCGCGAGGTCCACGATGCCCTGCTCGGCTTTCTGCCGCTCGACGCCTTCTCCATGGTGATCTACGATCCGGAGCGCGGCGTCGTCACCGACGGGATCTCGATCGACGAGGGCCAGCCCTACCAGTACTGGGAAAGCCAGCCCCCCCCGCCGCGCTCGCTCACCGCCTACATCCTGCGCCACCGCCGCGCGCTGCGCTTCCGCAATCTGCCCGAGGAGATCGCCGCCTTCCCGGAGATCGAGCCGACCCGGGTCGGCGCCGACCGGCAGGCATTGTCCTGGCTCGGCGTCCCGCTGATTGGGCGCGACGGCCAGGTGATCGGCCGGATCAGCGTCCAGAGCTACAAGGCCGGCGTCTTCGGCCAGCGCGACGAAACGTTCATGCACAGCGTCGCCGCCCAGGTGGCGCTCCACGTCCAGAATGTGCGCCTGCTCACCCAGCGCGAGCGCCAGATCCGCGAGCTGGAGGCGATCGGGCAGATCGGCAAGCTCGTCACCGCCTCCTACGACCTCGAGCACATGCTTGACGAGGCCCAGCGCGTGCTCGGCGAGGTGACCGACGCCTCCGTCTTCTATCTGCTCGTCTGCGACCCGGCCAGCCACGTCGTCACCAACGCCGTGTTTGTCGAGGAGGGCCAGCGGATCGTGCTGGACTTTATCGGCAAGCCGGTGCCCGCCGGCTCGATGAGCGACTGGATCTTGCGCCACCGCGAGCCGCTGATCTTTCAAGACATGGTCGACCGGCAGATCGAGCTAACCCGGCGCGGGATCGTCGCCCGCCCCGCCGGCCCCGAGAACCCGGTCCGCTCCTGGGCCGGCGTGCCCCTGGTGGCCCGCGACGGCGAGCTGATCGGCGTGCTCGCCATCCAGGATTACCGCCCGTACCGCTACGACACCGCCACCCTGGAGTTCCTCGACCAGGTGGCGAGCCACATCAGCCTGGGCGTGCAGAAGGTGCGCCTGTTCGAGGAGCGCGAGCGCCAGGCCGCCGAGAACGCCGCCCTCGCCCGCGCCGCCCGGGCCCACGCCGAGGCCGCCGAGCGCCAGGCCCACCGCATGGAGCTGGTGCAGCGCATCTCCTCCGTGCTTTCCGCCCGCCTGGACCAGCGCGAGATTCTCGAGATCGCCTCGCGCGAGCTGGTCCAGCTGTTCTGGGCCGACCACACGGGCACTGTTCTGCTCACCTCGGACCACGAGGGCTACCTGGCCGCCGAGTACCCCGATACGGGGATCGTCGGGATGAGCCTGGAGCTCGGCGACAACCCCGTGGTGCGCCGGGTGAACGAGACGCGCCGCCCAGTGGTGATCACCGACTTCAACACCGACCCCCTTGCCGCCTCGTCGCGCGAGCTGTGGCGCTCGCTCGGGATCACCTCGCTGGTGATCGTGCCGCTGATCAGCCGCGACCGGGTCTTCGGCACGATCTCGCTCGACAGCTACCACGAGCCGCTGATCTTCAGCGACGACGAGCTGGACCTGATGATGACGGTGGCTACCTCGCTCGCTGCCGCCGTCGAGAACGCCCAGCTCTTCGCCGCCGAGCAGGAGCAGCGCCGCACCGCCGACACCCTGCGCGAGGTCGCCCGCGTCCTGTCCAGCTCGTTCGACCCGGAGCGGGTGCTGCGGCTCGTGCTCGGCGAGCTGCAGAAGCTGATTGCCTATGACACCGCCTCGATCATGCTGCGCGAGGGCGACCACCTGCGCATGGTCGCCTCCCGCGGCCGCTCGACCGACGAGGAGCCGCGGTCGATCACGCTGCCCCTGGAGGGCAGCGCCGCCGGCGAGGTGGTGCGCCGGCGCGAGGCCCTGCTCCACCTCGCCGGCCGCGACGACGGCCCCTGGATGCGCATCCCGACCTCGGAGAACATCCACGCCTGGCTCGGCGTGCCCCTGATCGCCCGCGGCAACGTGCTCGGCGTGCTCAACATCGACGCGCGCACCGCCGTCACCTTCACCGAGCGGGACCTGGAGGTGGCCCGCACCTTCGCCAACCACGCGGCACTGGCGATCGAGAACGCCCAGCTCTACCAGGAGTCGGTCACGCGCGTCGAGCAGGAGCTGGAGATCGCCCGCCGCATCCAGTCCAACCTGTTCCCGCGCGAGCTGCCGGCCGTGCGTGGCCTGAGCGTGGCCGCTCGCTGCATCCCCGCCCGCGAGACGGGCGGTGACTTCTACGATGTTGTCGACCTGGGGATGCGCGTGGGCGTGCTGGTGGGCGACGTGAGCGGCAAAAGCCTTCCCGCCGCCATGCTTATGGCCGTGGCCCGCTCGACGGCCCGCTCCGAGGCCCGTAACCACGAGACGCCCTGGGTCGTGCTGACCGAGACGAACCGCTGGCTGGTGGATGACGTGCCGCGCCACAGCTTTGTGGCCCTGAGCTACGCCCTGGTCGACCCCACGCTGCGCCGACTGACCCTGGCGAATGGCGGCCAGCTCACCCCGCTGCTGCGCCGCGCCGACGGCAGCACCAGCTTTGTGGAGGTGCCGGAGGCGGCGCTGCCCCTCGGCCTCAGCCTGGAGGTGGCCTACACCCAGGTCGAGCTGGACCTGGCCCCGGGCGACACCCTCGTCTTCTACACCGACGGGATCGTGGAGGCCCACGACCAGGACCGCAAGCTGTTCGGCTTCGAGCGGCTGGAGCGGCTGGTGGAGCGCTGGGGGCACCTCGCGCCGGAGGCCTTGATCGAGCGGGTGATCGGGGAGGTGCACGCGTTCGCGGAGGGGCTGCCACCCCACGACGATGTGACGATTGTGGTGGTGCGGGTGGGGTAGGCCTGCGGCGCTGTCCGGGGGTGCGCCCCTGGGCCTGCGGCGGTTGCCGGGGCTGTTACCCCTGAACCCGCGTTTCCCCAGGGGCTGCGCGCCCCTGGACCCGCGGCAGGGGGCGCCCTCGCCCCCTGCACCCCCGGCCCGGGCGTTGCACCCCGGGACCCCGCATGTCAGCTTCGGCGCCTCACGCCGCCCGAACCTGAAGGAGGGGTGCTGGCCGCCCGTCGCCAGCGCCACAGCGCCGCAGCCGGTTCTGTCGCGCCTCACGCCGCCCGAACCTGAAGGAGGGGTGCTGGCCGCCCGCCGCCAGCGCCACAGCGCCGCAGCCGGTTTTGTCGCGCCTCACGCCGCCCGCCGGCAGCACTCCTATGCGTTCATGGTGCGCCTCACCCCTTGCAGCGTCGCCACGCGAACTGGTAGGCGCGCAGCGCCCCGCGTACAGCTATCCAGCTTTAGCAGGGGGGCATGACGCCGGAGCTGCGACCGCAGCGAGAAGCCATCCTGCGGGGTCCAGGGGCGCCGCGCCCTGGCCGGGGGTGCAGGGGCCGCGGCCGGCCCCTGCCGCGGGCCCGGGGCGCGCAGCCCCGGCGAGAACTCTACAAGGCCAGCAGGCCCGTACCCCCGCGGATCCCAGGCACGCCCCTCAGAATCGGCGCCCAAGCGCCGTGCTATAATCGCCCCCCATGACACCGATCTTCACCGTCGCCGCCCGCGACCCGCACAGCCGCGCCCGCGCCGGCACCGTCCGCACCGCCCACGGCGAGGTGCCCACGCCGGTGTTTATGCCCGTCGGCACGCGCGCCACCGTCAAGTCGCTCACCCCCGAGGAGCTGCGCGAGCACGGGGCCGCGATCGTGCTCGGCAACACCTACCACCTGTACCTCCAGCCCGGCCACGAGCTGATCGCCCGCCACGGCGGCCTGCACCGCTTCATGGGGTGGGACGGCCCCATCCTCACCGATAGCGGCGGCTTCCAGGTCTTCTCGCTCGTCTACGGCGGCATCGCCGACGAGGTCAAGGGCCGCCGCCCTCAGCACCCCCAGGCCCAGCGCGATATGGTCACTGTCACCGAGGACGCGGTGATCTTCAAGAGCTATATCGACGGCTCGCGCCATGTCTTCACACCCGAGCGCTCCATCGAGATCCAGCACGGCCTCGGCGCCGACATCATCCTCTGCTTCGACGAGCTGCCGCCCTTCCGCGCCGGCTACGACTACACCGCCCAGAGCATGGAGCGCTCCCACCGCTGGGCCGCCCGCTGCCTCGCCGCCCACCGGGCCCGCGACGCCGCCGCCCTCCCCAACCCTGGCCAGCAGATCTTCGGGATCGTCCACGGCGGCGTCTTCCCCGACCTGCGCCGGGCCAGCGCCGAGTATATCGGCGGCCTCGGCTTCGACGGGCTGTGCATCGGGGGCTCCCTCGGCGGCGACAAGGCCCAGATGTACGAGGTGGTCGACTCCACCGTCCCCCACCTCCCCGACGGCCTCGCCCGCCACCTCCTCGGCATCGGCGACGTCGACGACCTGCTCGAGGGCGTCGCCCGCGGCATCGATATGTTCGACTGTGTCAGCCCCACCCGCCTCGGCCGCCACGGCGCCGCCCTTGTGCGCGACCCGGCCCGGCGCTGGAAGCTCAACGTCGACGGGGGGGCCATGCGCGATGACCCCGGCCCCATCCAGCCCGGCTGCCCCTGCTACACCTGCCGGCGCTTCTCCCGCGCCTACATCCACCACCTGTTCCGCTCAAAGGAGCTCCTCGGCATTCGCCTCGTCAGCCTCCACAACGTCGCCTTCCTGCTCGACCTCATGGCCCAGGTCCGCGCCGCGATCGTCGCCGGCGCCTTCCCTGACCTGTACGAGGCCTGGCTCGGCAAGAAGCTCGCCCCCGCCTGACAGGGCGGGGCTGATTGGCATCAAGCAGAAGCGAGGTATACTTCTCGGCCTCGCCGGGCGGCCAGCCGTGCGAGTCAACCTGGATTGGTTCGAGCGTTAGCACGCCATGCTGATGTGGATTAAGGCTTTACGGGCCGTGTGACAAAGATCATCTCGTGGGACGACGCGGGATCAAACGGCGAGGAGTCCCAGTCGCCGAACAGCGCCTCCACCTGGAGCCCGGCCGCAGTCAGGCGGGCTTCGATCGCCTGCCTGGGCAGAAAGCGCAGCTCGCTGAAGGAGGCCAGCGTCTCGTCGGGGAACTGGTAGCGCTGCTCGAAGGTCACCCGCTCGGCACCCTGTGAGAGCACCTCGGTTGTGTAGCGAATGGTCACGCCTTCGTAGGTCGCTTCCTCGGTGCCGTTCCACTCCGCCGCCCAGTCGATCGCCGGGTTGCGCGACTCGAACACCGCGCGGCCCGAGGGCTTGAGGTGGTGGCGCATGGTGGTGAGCGTCGCCATCACGTCGTCGTCGCTGAGCATAACCTGGAAGGCGTGGCCGGTCATAATGATCAAGTCGAAGCGTTGCTCCGAGCGGAACTCCTGCGCGCTGGCCTGGACCCACTCGATCGCGCCGCCGTGCGGCTTTTTCCGCGCGACGGCGAGCATGGCGGGCGTCGGGTCGACGCCGGTGACGCTGTGCCCCTGGGCGGCGTAGGCGTCGCAGAGCAGCCCGGTGCCGCAGCCAAGGTCGAGGATGTGCTGCGGCGGATCGCCGGCGAGGGACAGGTAGAAGTCGCGGTCCCGCGACCAGCCGCTGAAGCGGTCGTAGATCGCGGCGAGCTTCGGGTTCTCGTAGTGCTCGTCAGGCATCGGCGCTGACTCCTTGGGCTAATGATTGGTCGCTCGCGTACGGGGCGCATGGGGTGTCATCTGCTACTCTAGCAGCCAGGACAACTTAGTGGGGCGTCGGCTCAGCCTTCGCGCCGCGCCACCCGCCGCGCGACCTTCTCGCTGGTCAGCTCGCGCAGGGCATCGCCGCCGACCCAGCGGGCGGCCCGCAGCTCCGACGCCTGCAGACGCCGGGCGACCGCCACCGCCGCCCGGTTCAGCTCGGCGCCGCGCTGACCAATCTCCCGGATGGCCCAGCTCACGGCCTTCTTGACGAAGTTGCGCTCGTCGCCGGCCTCGCGCTCGGCGCGGGCCAGGTAGCGGTGGAGCAGCTCGGCCGGGGCGCCCTTGTCCTTGCCGGCCACCTGCACCATCAGCACGAAGCCGGCCCGCTTGACGAACTCCTCCTCCCGCTCGCTCCAGACGAGGGCTCGCTCGCGGGCGAACGGCGTCCGCACCCACAGGTTGGTGCAGCACTGGTCGCACAGGTCCCACGAGTCCAGGTCGACGGCCCAGCGCTCCATCTGGTCGAGGGTCACCCGCTTGGGCTCGGCCACGATGCTGGCGAGGATGCGGGCCTCGTGGATGCCGGACGCCCACAGCTCCTCGGCGAGGGCGTGGCTGCGGCCGGCCTCGCGCGCGATCGACCGCAGCGTCTTGACGGGCACGCCGAGCACGCGGGCGCCGCGGATGCCGAAGCGGGCCATGCCCGCCGCATCCTCGGGGCTGGCGAGGGCCTCCAGCCGGGCGATGAGCGCGGCCGTCGCTGTCGGCTGCATGCTGCTTCCTCCTCCCCTGGCGCAAGCCAGCCAGCGCAATCCTACCCGACCGCGCGCCGCGCGGCCGGGCGCTCACCTTGCGCTGCGACGCCCGGGAACGGCCGCTCGACGAAGGGTGCGGAACAGGGGGCGCCGAAGGCGTAGGCCGCCCGGCGCCCCGTTAGGTCGAAGACCCCCGACCAGAGCGTGCTGCCGTGCTCGCGGTGGGCGCAGACCGGGGCGCTGTGGTCGGCGAGGACGGACTGCGCTGCCCGCCAGGGGTCGGCATCGGGCGGCGGCAGCTGCCGCATCACCTCGGCCCGGGCTCGCGAGCTCGCCAGCGGGCGGCGGCCCTGCAGGGGCGCCAGGCTCGGGTGGGCGTAGTGGTTGGCCACCGACACGCTGCGGGCGCACCAGCGCGTGCGCACGGGCAGCCCGGGGTAGCACTCCAGGGCGAGCAGCCGCCCCTCGGGGTCGGCCAGGGTGTAGTTGAACGCCGCCAGGTGGGGTACGCCGGCGATCAGCCTGGCCGCCTCGCGGGCGTCGGCGCACGTCTCCAGGGTGGCGCGCACCAGGAGGTGCGGCGGCAGGCCGGGGCTCACCCGCTCGGGGCGCTGGGCCATTACTTTGTGGAGGGCCACGAACAGCCCGCGCTCGTTCACCCCGTCGTAGCGCCCGGCCACCATCCCGCCGTTCATCCCCAGGTGGGCGAAGCCGCCGCTCGGCCGGGTGTCGAGCAGGTGGCGGTTGGGGAAGCTGGCGACAAAGTCGTAGTTCCGCCCGGCCAGCACCCGCCCGTCGGCGAGGCGCCAGGCGAAGGCCGAGCAGCCGTGCGGCAGCGTGCCCGCCCGCAGGAAGAGGCCCCGGGCCGGCGAAACGCCCACCCGCTCGGCGAAGGCCGCGATCTCGCTCCACACCGCCGGGGCGACCGCCCGCAGCTCGTGAGCACAGCGCTCCAGAAAGGCCTCGTCGTCGGCCCAGGGGGCGCGCGGCGCGCGGATCGGGTGCGGCTGGGGCCGCACCTGTTCGGCCTGGAGCCGGCCGAGCGTGGCCGGGTCGCCCGCCAGTGTGTACATCTGGTAGTTGCTCATCGCAGCCACAGTGTAGCATGTCTGACGGCGCTCAGACAGCGCCGCATCGGCCCAGCCGGGGCGCGGTCGTCAACGCAGGTGGCTGACGCGACGCAGTATCCCCCGGCTCGGCCTACCCTTCGGTGCTATGCTTGAGTGTGTGCACAGTGCGCTCCGCTCCATGACGAGGACATATGCAGGACCTTGAGACTGTTCGAGCCGTGCTCCTAGCGAAGCCGGGGGCCGAAGAAACCTTTCCCTTCGACACGGTGACTCTGGTCGCCAAGGTTGGCGGCAAGATGTTCGCGCTGCTCGGGACAACCGACTCGCCATTGCCGCTCTCGCTGAAGGTCGACCCTGGCTTCGGCGACGTGCTGCGAGCCACCTACCCGGCGATCCAGCCGGGCTACCACCTCAACAAGCGCCACTGGGTGACGCTCACCCTGGACGGCAGCCTTGAGCCGGCACTTGTGCAGGAGCTGATCGACGAGTCCTACCGCCTGGTCGTGAAGGGGCTGCCTCGGGCGGCCCGGGCCCAGCTCCCAGCTGGCGCAGGCGCTACAGAAGGGGAAGCCTGAGACGCTACAGCTACCGGCCAGGCGCGGGTCGAGCCCTCGCGGTCGAGCAACAACGCAGGTGGCGCGAGGGCGAGGCCGGCCCGCCCATCCCCGCGGAGCCAGCCTGGGTGGCCGCCTGGTAAACACAGCACGTTGTAACCCCGGTATCAGGCGGCGAGGATCGGAGAGCGAGATGCTATACTCAGCAAATCTTCTCCTGCAAGCCGATCCAGGCCGAGCTGGCCGGGTCAGATACAGCCGCAAACGAACAGGGCACCGCACGAGCGCAGGGAAGGAGGGAGCGACGATGCCGTTCTCCAAGAAACAGCGGGCCGTGGTCGGGTGTTGGGATCTGGTAGTCCGCACGCCTGAGGGCGAGCGGCCCGCCTGGCTGGAGGTGCGGGCCTCGGGCCATCGCACGCTGGTCGGCCAGTTCGTCGGCTGGCACGGCAGCGCCCGGCCGGTAGCCCGAGTGGACATGGACGATGACGGTCGCGTTCGCTTCGCCATCCCGCCCCAGTGGGAGCCCGGCCCGGACGACCTCGTCGTGGAGGGGCGGCTGGAGGGGGAGCGGCTCGTCGGCGCGCTCACAACCCCCGACGGCACCCGCCTCGACTGGGCCGGGGTGCACGCACCCTCGCTGCGGCGTCCGGCAGCCCCCGTGTGGGGCACGCCGATCCAGCTCTTTAACGGCGTCGACCTGGAGGGCTGGCGGGTGATCCAGGGTGACGCCACCTGGCATGTTGCCGCCGGCGTGCTCCGCAACGTCGCCGCCGGCGGCAACCTGATGACGGATCGCCGCTTCGACGATTTCCAGTTGCACCTCGAAGTATCCTACCCGCCCGGCGGCAACAGCGGCGTCTACCTGCGCGGGCGCTACGAGGTGCAGGTGCTTGACAGCCCGGTGGTGGAGCCGGACCCTCATCTCCAGGGTGCGATCTATGGCTTTCTCACACCGAACCAGATTGTGAGCAGCGGGCCCGGAGAGTGGACCACGTTCGACATCACCCTGGTCGGCCGCCTTGTCACCGTAAGGGTGAACGGAACGACCGTGATTAGCGAGCAGATCATCCCCGGGATCACCGGGGGCGCGCTCGACAGCGACGAAGGCGCTCCTGGCCCGCTCATGCTTCAGGGCGATCACGGGCCGGTCGAGTATCGCAACATTGTGCTCATCCCGGCGCTCTAGCAGCCGGGGCGGCCCTTCCTCCCGGACAGCGAGCAGCTCACGAGCAAGACGAGACGGGTTTGGCCTGAAAAGGCTGCCTCGGAAAGGAGTTGATATGAGCCTGCTCGACGAGATCTACGAGCAGCCGGCGGTGCTGGCCGGGCTGCTGGAGACCCAGGCCGCGGTGGACGCGGTCGCAGCGGCGATCGCTGCGCGGGCTGTGAGCAGCGTCTACCTGGCGGCCCGCGGCAGCTCGGAGCACGCGGGGATCTACGGCCAATACGTGCTCGGGGCCCTCGCCGGGCTGCCGGTGGCCCTGGCCGCGCCGTCGCTCTTCACGGTGTATGGCCGGCCGCCGCGCCTTGACCGGTGCCTGGTGGTCGGCGTGTCGCAATCGGGCCAGTCGCCCGATATCGTGGCGGTGCTGGACGAGGGCCGGCGCCAGGGCGCCCTCACGCTGGCGATCACCAATGACCCGGGCTCGCCGCTGGCCCACGCCGCCGAGCTGGTTCTCCCCATCAACGCCGGCCCCGAGCGCGCGGTGGCCGCGACCAAGACCTACACCGGTGCGTTGATGCTGTTCGCCATGCTCGCGGCGGCCCTTTCCGGCGAACCGTCGCTCGCCGACGAGCTGCGCCGCGCGCCCGCCGCCGTCGCCAGCGCGCTCCAGCGCGCCGAGCCTGTCGTCGCCGCCGCCGAGCGCTTCAAGGGCATGGGTCACTGCGTCATCCTCGGGCGCGGCTTCCACTTCGCGACGGCGCTGGAATGGGCGCTCAAGCTCAAAGAGCTGACCTACGTCGTGGCCGACCGCTACTCGACGGCCGAGTTCCAGCACGGGCCGGTGGCCCTGGTCGAGCCCGGCTTCCCGGTGCTCGCCGTGGCGCCCAGCGACCCGGGCGACGGGCCGGTGCGCGAGCTCCTAACCCGGCTCGCGCAGGAGCGCGGGGCCGAGCTGCTGGCCCTGTCCGACGACGAGGCCACCCTGGCGGCGGCCCGCGTCGGGCTGCGGCTGCCGGCGGGCGTGCCCCCCTGGCTGATGCCGCTCGTCAGCGCCGGGCCGGCCCAACTCTTCTGCTACCACCTCGCGCTCGCCCGCGGCCTCAACCCGGCGGCGCCCCGCGGACTGTCCAAGGTGACGCTGACCCACTGAATCTTGGAGCAGCTATGATCCTGCGCGACCTGCACCGCCTCCCCGCGGCCTACCAGCACGTCTACCTGTCGCCGCACCTCGACGACGCCGCCCTCTCGTGCGGCGGGATGATCGCGCGGCAGCGCGCCGCCGGCCTGGGTGTGCTCGTGGTGACGCTGTGCACAGCCGCGCCCGCGCCGGAGGGCCCGTTCAGCGAGCTGGCCCGCGCCTTCCACGCCGCCTGGGGCCTGAGCCCGGCCGAGGCGGTAGCCGCGCGGCTGCGCGAGGACGAGGCCGCCATGGCTGTCCTCGGCGTCGACGCACTTTGGGCCGGCGAGCTCGACGCGATCTACCGCCACCCCCAGGCCTACGCGGGCCGCGACTCGCTGTTCGGGGCCCCCGCCCCCGATGACCCGCTCCTGCCCGCCGTGCGCCGGCTCCTCGGCGCGCTGCGCGAGCGGCTGCCCCGGGCCACCTTCTACGCGCCGCTCGGCGTGGGCCACCACGTCGACCACCAGATCACCTGCCAGGCCGCGCTCCTGGCGGCCGGCGCGCCGCTGCTGCTCTACGAGGACTTCCCCTACGTGGCCCGGCCGGGCGAGCTGGAGCGACGGAAGGCCGAGTTTGCCGGGGCGCTGCGCTCGTGGGCCACGCCGGCCGGGCCGTTTCTGGAGCGCAAGCAGGAGGCGATCGCGGCCTACGCCAGCCAGCTGGCCGAGCTCGCCCACAGCCAGCTCGGCCACGCCGCCACTCCCCACCAGGCGGCCGCCCTGATGCGTGCCGCCGTCGGCGCCTACAGCGAGCAGGCCGGGGGCGAGCGGGTCTGGGAGTTGATGGAGGCAGGCCCGGCCGGCGCCTCCGCGCCGGCCGTGTCGGGTTAAGGGTGGAGTGCCTCCAGCCGCCGGAACAGGTCGCCGAAGATCGCGTCGCGGTCCAGGGCCAGGAGCTCGCGGACCATGTGCCGGCGCGGGTCGCAGCTCCACGTTTCGCCGGCGGTGAGGATCGGGCTGTGGACGAGGGCGCTCTCCGCCCACCCCGGGTTCACCAGGTAGGCCACTGGGCCGAGGTCCCAGATCTCCTTCGAGCGCCCGAAGTGGTCGGGGTAGTAGTCCGAGAAGATCTCGAACAGGTAGTCGCCGACGGGGCCACGGTTCTTGACGTGGCGCTCCAGCTCGGCCTGGGTGGTGCGCAACTGCTGGGCGACGTTCTGGCATGGGACGTGGACGAGCGGCACGCCCGAGTCGAGGACCACCCGCGAGGCGTGGAGGTCCTGCGACAGGTTGAACTCGCGCGTGTGGTGCCAGTAGCTAGGCTGGCCGGCCAGCCAGACGATCACGATCCGCCCGACGATGTCGGGGGCGGCCAGGATGGCCGAGGCGATGTTGGTGATCGCCCCGATCGCGGCCACGTAGAGCGGGCCCTCACGCGGCGCCCGCGCCCGGGCGATCAGGTCGTCGGCCGCGGCACTGGGCACCGGCTGGTCGGCGGCGGGCAGCCAGGCCGTGGAGCCGCGGTGGACGAGGCCGGCCGCCGGGCGGCCCAGCCGGTCGAGCAGCCGCTCGATCTCCGTGTAGCTTTTCTCCATGCCGTCGCCCGGCCCGCTGGAGCGGCTGTTGTGGAAGGGCGCGGCGTAGATCGCCTCGACCGACAGCCGCTCGGGGGCGAGCAGGGCGTAGACCAGGGCGAACTGGTCGTCGATCTCGTTGAAGGTGTCGGTGTCGAGCACCAGCGGCAGGCGCCCCGCGGGCGGGGTGAGCAGCCTGACCCGCTCCTCCTCCGGTAGTGTCTGGGCCATCTCGCTCTCCTGTGCGCGGCTGACAAGGATCCCGCTCCGTTGTGGCGACGTCGCTCGCTCAGCCCTGCGCGGGCCGGGTGGCCCAGCGCATGCCGCGCCGTGTGATCTCGCGGGCCTCGGCGACGTCGAAGTCGGCGACGGTGTGGCCGAGCGAAGAGTAGAACACGCGCCCCTTGCCCCAGCGCCGCTTCCAGACCACGGGCATGACGGTGCCCTCGATCCACGGGGCGTGCTCGCCCGAGAAGGTCGTTGTCGCGAGCACCTCGTTGGACGGGTCGACGTGCATGTAGTACTGCTCGGAGTGCATGGTGAAGTCGGCCAGGCCGGCGGTGATCGGGTCGTCGCGGCGGGTGATCTGGACGGTGTAGTCGATGATGTCGCCCGGGTGGGCGACCCACTGGCCGCCGACCATGAACTGATAGTTCGGGTTGTCGCGGAACGAGTCGGCCATGCAGCCGTGCCAGCCGGCGAGGCCGACGCCCGCGGCGACGGCGTCGAGCAGGCCGCGCTCCTGCTCGCGGCTGATCGTGCTCATCGTCCAGACCGGCACGATCAGGTCGAGCGTGGGCAGGGCCGGGTCGAGGAACACATCCAGCGTGTCGGCGAGCCGCACCTGGTAGCCATCCTCCTCCAGCAGCCCGGCGAAGAGCGAGGCCGACTTCAAGGGCGTGTGCCCCTCCCAGCCGCCCCAGGTGACCAGCGCTGTTTTCATGACCCTTCTCCTGTGGGGGACGCCATGCGCCGCCCGGTTGACAAGTCGTTAACGAACCCGTATACTCCCAGCTAACCGTTTACGCAAACGATTATATCACCGGTTCGGCAGCACGCGGGGGGGCTATGCCGACGATCCGCGAAGTCGCAGAGCACGCCCAGGTTTCGGTCGCGACCGTCTCCCACGTCATCAACCACACCCGCTTTGTCGACCCGAAGACTCAGGAGCGGGTGCGCCGGTCAATCAAGCTGCTGGGCTACCGGCCGAACCTGCTCGCGCGCAGCCTGCGGCGGCGCGAAACCCGCACGGTCGGCCTGCTCGTCCCCGACAACGCCAACCCGTTCTTCGCCGAGTTCGCCCGCGTGATCGAGGACGCTGGCTTTGCGGAGGGGTACAGCGTCATCCTGTGCAACTCCGACCGCTCGGAGACAAAGGAGCAGGCCTACCTCGACGTCCTGCTGGCCAAGCAGGTCGATGGCCTGATCTTTATCTCCTCGACCGACCGGGCCGACCTGCTGCAAAACGTGCTCGACCAGGGCGTGCCGCTGGTGGCGGTCGACCGCAGCCCCAGCGATGTGCTTGTCAGCCAGGTCCAGGTGATGAACGAGGAGGGCGGCGCTCTGGCTGGCCAGTACCTGGTCGGGCTGGGCCACCGCCGTGTCGGCTGCATCGGCGGGCCGAGCGAGGCGAACCCGAGCTGGGCCCGCGTGACGGGCTTCGAGCGGGCGTTGCGCGCGGCGGGGGTGGAGCTGCCCCCGGCGGCCATCGTGGCGGGCGACTTCCGCTACGGCGGCGGCGAGGCCGGGATGCAAACCCTGCTCGACCGCGACCTGGGCCTCAGCGCGGTCTTCGCCACGAACGACCTGATGGCGATCGGCGCGATGATCACGCTGCGGCGGGCGGGGCTGCGCGTCCCCGAGGATATCTCGGTGATCGGCTTCGACAATATCTCCCAGGCGTCGACGATGATCCCGCCGCTGACCACGGTCGAGCAGCCGGTAAACGAGCTCGGCCAGGCGGCCATCAGGCTCCTGCTCGACCAGATCCTCAAGCGGGCGACGGAGCCGGCGACGGTCGCCGTCCCCACGCGGCTGATCGAGCGCGAAAGCTGCCGCCCGCTCGCCGGGTGAGCCACGCCGCCGGGGCGGCCCAGAAAGGAGGTGCGCATATCGAGCAAACCCACGTCCACGCTCAGGAGCGCCCAGCGCTGTTTCCGGGAAGATGACGCCCAGACTCCCCCACACGCAGATTCTCCAATAGAAGCAAGGAGGCTTCATTGGCAACGCCGAAGACAAACCGCCGTGCCACGACGCTGCGCACGTTGCTCGCCCTGCTTCTGCTGCTCCTCGCCGCCTGCGGCGGCCCCCCCACGGCCGGCCAGCCCACCGCCGCCTCCAACGCGCAACCCGAGCCGACGGCCGCGAACGCCCAGCCGGAGCCAACCGCCGCGCCCGCGGCTACGTCCGCGCCGACCGCGGCCAGCGCCGCCGAAACTCAGGCCCAGACGATCGGCGAGCAGCTCGACCTCGGCCAGCTCAGCCCCGACATCCCTGGCCCGAGCGCGCCCGTGACGATCCGCTTCGCCACCTGGAACGCCGAGTCCGAGGGGCTGCTCAAGCTCGTGGAGCAGTTCCAGGAGCTGCACCCCAACATCACGATCGACCTGCAGGGCGCACCCTCGGAGGAGATGCGCGACAAGCTGCTGACCCAGGTTGCCGGCGGGACGGTGCCCGACGTCGCGTATATGGACACGAGCTGGGTGGTCGACTTCGCCTCGCGCGGGGCGCTGACCAACCTGGACGAGTTCATCGCCAAGAGCAACGCCGTCGACCCGGACGACTACGTGGCGTCGTTCCGCGACGCCTCCAGCTACGAGGGCAGCATGTACGCCCTCCCGGTGGACGGCGAGTCGACGGGCCTGTTCTACCGCACCGACCTGTTCGAGGCCGCCGGCATCGCCGGCCCGCCGAAGACCTGGGAGGAGTTCGAGGAGGCGGCGCGGAAGCTGACCGACGCGGAGAAGAAGCAGTACGGCTTTGCCCTCTTCGCCAACGAATCGGCCTACTACTGGTACCCTTGGCTGTGGCAGGCCGGCGGCCGGCTGCTTTCCGAAGACGGCAGCCAGATCGCCTTTAACGACGAGGCCGGGAAGCGGGCCGCCGAGTTCTACGTGGGCCTGAAGGAGTACGCCCCCGAGGACCTGCTGAACTCGAACTCGTGGGACGGCCGGGTGGCCTTCGCCAACGGCACCGTCGGGATGTATATGGCGGGCGCCTGGTTCGCCGGCACGCTGCGCGACGAGTTCCCCGACATCAACGGCAAGTGGGCCGCCGCGCCGCTGCCCCAGGACAAGCAGTGCGCGACGACGATCGCCGGCGACGTGGTGGCGATCTTCGCGCAGAGCAAGAACAAAGAGGCGGCCTGGAAGTGGATCGAGTTCCTCTCGGCGCCCCAGGTCATGGCCTCGCAGACGATCGGCACCCCCGAGCAGCCGGGCTCGCTGCTGCCGCCGCGCACGTCGCTGATCGAGAACCCGGAGGCCTACCAGAACAACGACCTGCTGCGCGGCTTCGCCGAGCAGATGGCGTGCGGCGTGACCGACTCGGCGCCCAACGAGAACTATGGCCAGGTCGAGCAGGTGCTCAACGAGCAGCTCGCCCGGGCGATCTTCGGCGAGGTCGACGCCGCCACGGCGCTCGACGATGCCGCCCGCGAGGGGCAGGAGCTGCTCGCGAAGTAGGCGTGCACGCGCGGCGACGGGGAGGGCTTTCCGCTCCCCCCGTCGCCCCCGAGATTGGGTGTCTGGGTGGTAACAGGTGAGGGCTGGCATGGCAGCACACAGCAGCGCGAAGGCGCGACCGGCGGGAATCCAGCGCGTGCTCGGGCATATGCGCAGGGAGTGGAGCGCGTACCTGTTTCTGGGGCCGAGCCTGCTTCAATTCGTCGTCCTCCTGGTCTTCCCCGTGGTCTTCTCGTTCTACCTCAGCTTTCACGAGTGGAACATCCTGGAGCCGGAGAAGCCCTTTGTCGGCCTGGAGAACTACGCGCGCCTGCTGGGCGACCGGCGGGTCCACCAGGCGATCCTCAACACGCTGTACTACACCGTCGTCTCCGTCCCGGCGACCCTGTTCTGCGGCCTGCTGGTGGCGCTGCTGCTGAACAACCAGATCAGGGGCCGCGGCATGTTTCGCGCGCTGTACTACCTGCCGGGGATCACCTCGGCGGTCGCGGTGGCGATCGTGTGGAAGTGGATCTTCAACGGCGACTTCGGGCTGATCAACTACTACCTGCTCAAGATCGGCGTGATCAGCGAGCCGATCCGCTGGCTGACCGACCCGGTGATGGCCATGCCCTCGGTGATTGTGGTCAGCATCTGGGCGGGCGTCGGCGGCACCATGATCATCTACCTGGCCGGGCTCCAGGCCATCCCCGACGAGCTGTACGACGCCGCGCGGGTGGACGGGGCGGGGCCGATCCGCACGCTGTTCAGCATCACCATCCCGCTGCTCGGCCCGGCCACCTTTTTCCTGACGATCACCTCGATCATCGGGGCCTTCCAGCAGTTCGGGCTGCCCTACCTGCTCACCTCGGGGGGGCCGGTTGGGCGCACCACGACGATCGCCTACTACCTGTACACCAGCGCCTTCAGGAACTTCGAGATGGGGTACGCGGCGGCGATGTCGTACGTGCTCTTCGCGATGATCTTTGTGTTCACCATCCTGCATATGCGCTTCGCGTACCGCGATATCAACTACTAAGGGGCGGCCGATGGCAGTGCTACAGCAGAAGGCGCTCGACCGCCGCGCCGAGGATCGCCGCCGCCGGCAGGCCCGGCTGCTCCGCGAGGCGGCCTGGAAGCTGGTCGTCTACATCCTGCTGATCGCGGGCGCGGTCCTGTTCGTCGCCCCGTTCGCCTGGACGGTCACGGCCTCGCTGCAGCCCGTGAGCGAGATGTTCCGCTGGCCGCCGAGCTGGATCCCGCGCAACCCCAGCCTCGACAACTACGCCCGCTTCATGCGCACGGAAAGCCTCGGGCTCTGGTTCTTCAACAGCGCCTATGTGTCGCTCGCCGTGACGTTTCTGCAGCTGTTCTTTAACTCGCTCGCCGCCTACGCCTTCGCCAAGCGGCGCTTCCCCGGCCGCGACGGGATGTTCCTGATCATGCTCGGCACGATCATGATCCCCGGCCAGGTGCTGCTGATCCCCTCGTACATCATCCTGAAGAACATGCCGCTGTTCGGGGGCAACGACATCTTCGGTCAGGGCGGCCACGGCTGGCTCGACTCGTACTGGGGCCTGATCGCCCCCGGCGCGGTGAGCACCTGGGGGATCTTCTGGCTGCGCCAGTATATGCGCGGCCTCCCCGACGACCTGCTCGACGCCGCCAAGATCGACGGTGCTTCCGAGTTCCGGATCTACGCACAGATCGTCCTGCCGCTCAGCCGGCCCGCCCTGGCAGCATCCGCGATCGGCACCTTCACCTACGCCTGGAACGACTGGTTCTGGCCCCTGATCATCACCAGCAGCGAGCAGCTGCGCGTGCTGCCGCTCGGCCTGGCCATGTTCGTGACCAAGAACAAGGTCGCCTGGGATGTGCTTTTCGCCGGCTCGGTGCTCGTGACGCTGCCGGTGCTGCTGGCCTTCCTGCTGTTCCAGCGCCAGATCCTGAAGGCCGTCGCGCTCAGCGGGCTCAAGTAGCGCGCGCTCGGCGGGCGGTGGGCCGAAGCGCCCGCAGCAGGCTGACACACGCAGGGACGCCGCGCAAGGCTTGGGCGGCGCTGGATGACAGGCCGCGGCGAGGGGGGCGATGGGTTTGAGAAAGGTGAACCGCAGAGGGTTTATCCGCCTGTCGGCCTGGGCGAGCGCCGCGGCCGCGCTGCCGGCCTGCGCCGCAGGGGCACGGGGGCCGCGCGCCGACTCGCCCGCGCCCGGCACCCCCGCCGCCCAGGCGCAGGCCGGCGCACCGTCAGGTGGCGCGCCAGGGCGGCCCCAGGGGGGCCAGGTCTTCCCGATCCCGGCGCGGCGCGGCCCGGTCGCATCGCTGCTGCTCGCGGTGGAGGACGGCGCGCTTGTGCTCGACGGCAGTGCCACCCGGCCCGACGCGGAGGACGGGGCGGCGATCGTGCGCTACGCCTGGGCGGCCCGCGACGGCAACCCGGCCCCGCTCCTGGCAGCCGGGGGCGGCGCGCTGGAAGGGGCGCGCGTGACCCTCGCCACCCCACCCGTCGACGGCGAGTATTACTTGTCGCTACAGGTCGAGGACGCGGCGGGACGGCAGGACAGCGCGGCGAGCTACTTCGTGGTCGCCGAAGGACAGCCCCGCGTGCCGGACTTCGACCGCGAGCACCCGGCCTGGATCGACCGGGCGGTGGTCTATGGCGTGATCCCGCGCAAGTTCGGCGACCCGGCCCTGGCCGGCGTCACCGAGCGGCTGGACGACCTCAAGGAGCTAGGGGTGGACGCGCTCTGGCTCGCGCCGATCAATCCGTCGCCCCCGGGCGACTTCGGCTACGCCGTGCTCGACTACGTTGCGGTCCACCCCGGCCTGGGCACAAAGGAGGAGTTCCGGCGGCTGGTGCGCGAGGCCCACGCCCGCGGCATCCGGGTCCTGATCGACTTCGTGCCCAACCACAGCTCCGCCGAGCACCCGTTCTTCCAGGACGCCCAGCGGCGCGGCCAGGAGTCGCCGTACTACGATTTCTACAACCGCGACGGGCGCGGGGCGCCGACCCACTACTTCGACTGGGAGCACCTGCCCGACCTGAACTTCGACAACCCTGAGGTCGAGCGGTTCATGCTCGCGGCCTTCGCCCACTGGGTGCGCGAGCACGACGTGGACGGCTTCCGGGTGGATGTGGCCTGGGGCGTGAAGGAGCGCAAGCCCGACTTCTGGCCGCGCTGGCGCCGCGAGCTGCAGCGGATCAAGCCCGACCTGCTCCTGATCGCCGAGGCCAGCGCCCGCGACCCCTACTACTTCGACAACGGCTTCGACGCGGCCTACGACTGGACGGGCGAGCTCGGCAAGTGGGCCTGGGAGAAGGTCTTCGACCCGCCCGCGGGGCTGCCCGCACGGCTCCACGCCGCCCTGACCAACGGCGGCGCCGGGTTCCACCCCGACGCGCTGGTCTTCCGCTTCCTGAACAACAACGATACCGGGACGCGCTTTATCAGCGAGCACGGCGAGGGGATGGCCCGCGTGGCCGCGGCGCTGCTGCTCACCCTGCCCGGCCTCCCGTGCGTTTACACCGGCGACGAGATCGGGGCCTGGTACCGCCCCTACGCCGACAAGCTGCCGCTGTCCTGGGAGGAGCGCTACCCCGGCCTGCGCGACCACTACCGGCGCCTGATCGCGCTCCGCAAGGCTCACCCGGCCCTGCACTCCCCCCGCTGGCTCCCGCTCGACGCCCGGCCCGCCGAGCACGTCTATGCCTACGCGCGCCTCGCCGAGCCGCTCGGCCCGCCGGCCCTGGTGCTGCTGAACTTTTCCGACCAGGCCCGCGAGGCGGAGCTGGACCTGCCGGCCGACTTTGCCGCTCGCATCGCCGGCAAGCCCCTGCGCGACCTGCTGGCGGATGCGCCGCTCACCCCCTCGGTCCTGGCGCCGTTCCGTGTGCCGCTGCCGGCCTGGGGCGCCCGCGTGCTTGTGCCTGAAGTGACATAACCTAACGCGCTTCCGCTGGCCCGGCCGGGGCCCCGCGGCCCGGCGCCGGCTGATGCCAAGGAGCAACCGTGAAGATAGCCATCCTGCGCGGCCCGCGCGAGTTCGCCGTGGTCGACGAGCCCGTGCCCGACGTGCAGCCCGACGAGGTGCTGGTGCGGGTCGCCTTCTGCGGCGTCTGCACCTCGGAGCTAGATATGTGGACCGGCGAGGCCGGGGCGCACCTGTTCCCGCGTTTCCCCGGCCACGAGGTGAGCGGGACGGTCGAGCAGGTGGGCCCGGAGGTGCGCGGCCTCAAGGCCGGCGACCCGGTGGGCGTGTGGGTGACGGGGCGCGGCTTCGCGGAGTACGTCGCGGCGAAGGCCGAGCACTGCCTGCCCGCCGGCGACGTCCCGCTCGACCTGGCCCTGGCTGAGCCGCTGGCCTGCGCCGTCAACACCGTCGAGCTGGCCGGCGTCTCGCTCGGCGACGACGTGGTGATCGTCGGGGCGGGCTTCATGGGCAACCTGGTGCAGCAGCTCGTCGAGCTGCGCGGGCCCCGCCACCTGATCGTCGCCGACACCCGCGACGACGCGCTGGCGCGGGCGAAGCAGCTCGGAGCCACCCGGGTCGTCAACGTCACGCGCGAGCCGCTCCCCGAGGTGGTCAAAGAGCTGACCGAGGGGCGCGGCGCCGACATCGCCTTCGAGGTGACGGGCGCACAGGCGCCGCTGCTTATGCTGGGTGACATAACGCGGATGAGCGGCAAGGTGGCGATCGTCGGCTACCACCAGGGCGGCCGGCGCGAGATCCCGCTCGGCCAGTGGAACTGGATGGCCTTCCAGGTGGTGAACGCCCACTTCCGCGAGGAGGCCACGATCATGCGCGGGATGCGGATCGGCATGCGCCTGCTCACGGCCGGCCGGCTGAAGCTGGACCGCCTGGTGACGCACCGCTACCCGCTGCCCGAGATCGGCCGGGCCTTCGAGACGGCCCACGCCAAGCCCGAGGGCTTCGTTAAGTCCACCGTGACGATCGGGCGATAGATTTCAGGTAGCTTCGGCGCAGCCCGCGCCATTGTTCGCCGTCGTGCGCGGCCCCTCTCAACAGCGCTGTCACACGGGGCCGGCTAGATCGGGAGACACCCATATGCCAGTTGTCGATCGGCGCGAGTTCGGCGGCCGCTTTTCCGTCAAGGAGAACGCACAGCGGCTGGCCAACTACCGCTACCTGGAGGTGCAGCTGATGGAGCTGCTGGCCGGCTGGTCGCACACCACGCCGCAGCTCGCCTTCAAGGCCACCTTCGGCTACCACGTGTACGACCACGCCCAGGCCGCCGACCTGCTCGGCGAGCGGCTGGAGCAGCTGCGCTCGGGCCGCTACCGTGAGGAGCCGGCCACTGACGAGCTGGCCCAGCTGTGCGAGTTCATCTGGGGGCTCGACGCGCCGCTAGACCGGCTCGTCGCGGTCTACCGCGTGCTGGAGCCGCACCTGGTCAGCACCTACGTGTACCACGCCGACGCGACGGACCCGCTCACCGACACTCCGACGGTGCGGGCGCTGCGGCAGCTCGCCGCCATGGGCCAGTCGCACGTGGCCTGGGGGCAGGCCGTGCTCGAGTCGCTCGCCGCCACCCCCGAGGAGCGGCGCCGGGCGATCGAGATCCAGGCCGAGATCGAGGGCCGCCTCGTCGAGTGCGGCGGCGTGACCGGGCAGGGGATCGAGTCGCACTGGCTGGCCTTTCGCAGCGCGCGGGCGGCGGACCGGCCAAAGGCCCGGATCAAGCGCGGCAAGGGCGGCTACCGCTTTGTCAAGCGCGCCGCCCCGCTCGACCACCCGGTCGTTGAGGCGCCCTTCTGGTTCTCGGGCGAGCGGGCCGAGTTCCACGCGGCCTACCACGCCGATGACGAGTGGTCGCTGGAGGGCTTCCGCCACAAATTCCACCAGCTGCTCTATGGCGAGGTCGAGACGACCGACCGCATGGGCAAGATGCTGGCCGAGTTCCCGGACCTGCCGTGGGAGATGCGCATGGAGCTGGCCCACCAGATGTGGGACGAGGCCAGGCACATCGAGATCGTGGCCAAGGCCTGCGAGGACGAGCTGGGCGCCACCCTCGGCTACGGGCCGTGGCCCTTGATCTGGTGGTGGATGCAGAACGAGGCCGACCCGCTGCGGCGGATCGCCGTGACCAACAGCTGGTCCGAGGCCAACCTGATGAATATGCTGCGCCAGTGGCGGATCAACGCCGAGAAGCGCGGCTTCGCCCGCATCGCCGAGCTGTGCGACTACCTGCAGGCCGACGAGCTGACCCATGTGAAGCTGGCCACGCGCTGGATCCGCAAGCTGACCGAGGACGACCCGGCCCGCCGCGATGAGCTGGTGCGCTGGGGCAACGGGGCCGTGGCCCGGATCGAGCGCTTCTACGCCGACAATCCCGACCTGCCCGAGCAGGAGGTCCACTTCACCTTTCTCAAGCCGGACGGCGCCGATGTCGTCGTTTCCCCGAGCGCCGTCATCGGCGAGTGACGGCCCAGCAACAGAAAGACGAGCGCGATGGAGCGTGGAGTCTATTTCGACGCGTGGTTCCCGCGGCAGCACTGCTACCACCCCAGCCTGCCGCCGCGCCGCCTGCGCATGGTCGACGACCTGGTCGACTACCGGGCGACCGTGCTGGTCTGGTCGGCGCTGGGCGGCGGCTCGATCGCGCTGCCGTACCTGGAGCAGGAGGCCTTCGGCCCGATCGACCCGCGCTTCCGGTTCTACGGATTCGTCAACGACGCCGAGTTCATCCGGGCCTGCCAGGCCCGCGGGATCAAGGTCTTCGGGATCGTCTTCGAGGTTCAGGGCTGGGAGTTCCCCGCCGAGCTGAGCGAGGACGAGGACGCGATCCTGTCGCTCAACGAGCCGCGCGGCGTGGGCAAGCCGGCCTGGCTCGGCCTGCGCGAGTTCTCGCAGAACCGCTACCCCAAGCTGTGGCCGCCCTTCGAGCGCTACTTCCCCGGCGGCCTGGTGAACAGCGACGGCGAGCCCGTGACCGACCTGCTGGAGGAGTGCTGCTCGCGCGACATCCACGGCGAGCCCTGCCACGCGCGCTGGGTCGAGTGCCCCGACCGCGAGCACTTTTGCTACACGATGGACCGCAACAACCCGGTCTGGCGTGAGTACCTAAAGGCGATCATCCGCATCCAGATCGACGCCGGCGTCGACGGCATCCAGCTCGACGAGGCGGAGCTGCCGATCACGAGCGTGCAGTACGGCGGCTGCTTCTGCAAGGACTGCATGAAGGAGTTCCGCGCCTACCTTACGGCCCTGCCCGCCGCCGAGCGGCCGCCCGAGCTGGGCGACGCCGACCTCGACGGCTTCCACTACGGGGCCTGGCTGCTGGAGCGCGGCTACGACTTCAAGAGCGACCGCGAGTCCACCCCCCTGTTCTGGCACTACCTGCGCTGCCAGCGCCGCGCGATCGCCCGCTACTTCGGCGAGCTCGCCGACTACGCCCGCGAGTACGCGGCGAGCCAGGGCCGGACGGTGCTCGTCTCGGGCAACTTCTTCAACCTGTTCGACCACTACTACCCGCTGGAGCCCAAGGTCGACCTGGTGATCACCGAGATGCGCAACACCACCTACCGCCAGCCGAGCTGGTACCGCTATGTGAGCGGCTTCTGCGCCGACAAGCCGGTGGTGGTGGTGGAGAACCCGTACGGCGGCGTTGTGCCCGAGCTGATCGAGCTGCTGAAGCGGGGCAAGGGCTACGACCTGTTCCGCATGTCGCTGTTCGAGGCGGCTGCCCTCGGCGCGAACATGAGCGTGCCCTACGGGGCCTGGATGGGCAGCGTGATCGAGGACTCGTTTCACCCGCCCCACGAGCTGTGCGTCGAGATCCAGCGCTTTCTCGCCGACCACGAGGGGCTGTTCAGCCCGAACAGCTACGCCGAGACGGCGGTGGTCTTCAGCGTCGAGAGCGACTTCCAGCGCGTGGCCCGGCGCGACCTGTTCGCCGACAACCGGGCCAACGTGTCCGGCGACGTGGCGGTGCCCTTCTGGCACGTCTGCGAGGAGCTGAGCGCGGCCGCTCAGCCCTACGACGTGGTCTTCTTCCCCGACGGCGAGCTGCGCCCCGACACGATCACCGCGGAGCGGCTGCGCCAGTATCGCACCGTGATCCTGCCCGACTGCCGGGTGCTCACCCCCGCCCAGGCCGCCGCGCTCGCCGGCTACCTGGAGGCGGGCGGGCGGCTGATGGTGCTGGGCGAGCTGGGGCTGAACCTGCCCGAAGACGACTGGCAGGGTTTGCTGCGGCACAAAGATACGCTGCAGGTCGACAACTGGCGCTCGTTCGAGCCCAACCTCCTGCGGGAGGGGGTGCAGGTCCAGATCGAGGGCGCCCCGCCCCTGGCGATCCACATCCAGCGCGTCGACGCGGGGGCGGCCATTCACATCATCCGCTACGACTACGACGAGGCCGGCGACACGATGCCGGTGCTGCCGTCGCTGACGATCCAGGTCCGCCTGCCGCGGCCGTTCGCCGCGCTCGCCGCCCACAGCCCGGGGGGGATGGTCGACTCGTCGCTCACGGTCGACGGCGACTGGCACCAGATCGTACTGCGCGACCTGCCGCTGTACACCGTCGCCCTGCTTTCCGGCGCGCCCGCGACCGAGGCGGGCGTCTGACGATACCAAGAGGAGCATCCCGTGACACGCCTACGAATGGGCCTGATCGGCTGCGGCGAGATCGCCCAGATCATGCACCTGCCCTTTCTGACCGAGCTGCGCGACCTGTTCGAGGTGCGCGCGCTCTGCGACGTTTCGCCCGGCCTTGTGGCGACAGTCGGTGACCGCTTCCACGTGCCGCACCGCTCCACCGACTACACCGACCTGCTGGCCCGCGACGACCTCGACGCGGTCGCCATCCTGACCGCGGACCACGCGCCCGTCGCAATTGCGGCCGCGCGGGCGGGCAAGCATATCTTTGTCGAGAAGCCCATGTGCTTCGGCCTTGAGGAGGGGCGCGCGATCCAGGCCGCCGTCGAGGAGCACGGGGTGTGCCTGATGGTCGGCTATATGAAGCGCTACGACCCCGGCTATGAGTACGCCCAGGAGATCTTCCGGGCGATGGAGGGCGTGCGGCTCATCCGCGTGCACGACCTGACGGGCCGCGGGCCCCTCGCGCCGCAGGAGATCTACAGCCTCCATCAGGCCACCGACCTGCCCGAGGGGGCGCGCGGGCGTATGTGGGCCGAGGCCGGCGCGCGCATGGCCGAGGGGCTCGGGCTCGACCAGCCCGAGATGGTGCAGGCCTACGGGGTGATGCTCGGCCTTTCGTCGCACGACATGACCGTGCTGCGCGGCGCCTTCGGCGACCCCACGGCGGTGCGCTACGCCGAGGTGTCGGCCGGGGGCCAGATCGTGCTGGCGGTGCTGGAGTACCCCAACGATGTGCGCTGCGTCTGGGAGATTGGCAACATCCCGCGGGCTACGCGCACCTGGTTCGACGAGGAGCTGACGGTCTATGGGGCCGGCCAGACGGTGACGGTGCAGTTCCCAAACCCGTATGTGCGCTACGTCCCCACGGTGGTGCGGGTGAAGGAGATGGACGGCACGGCCCACGCCGAGCGCGCCGTCACCGCCTCCTTCGACGAGGCGTTCCGCCGCGAGTGGCGCCACTTTCACGAGTGCGTCGTCAAGGGGCTCCAGCCGCGCACCGGCCTCGCCGACGGGCTGCGCGACGTCGAGATCCTGCGGGCGATCGTGCGCTGCGCCGCCGAGGGCGCGCCCATCGCCCTCGGGGCGGCCTGACACGCCGGGCCGGCGGCGAGCGGGCCCGGCCAAGAAAGGAGGTTCGCCCATGATCTCAGTCGAGCAGCTGGAGTCGATCCGCGCGCGCACGCGCGCGTACCTGGACCGCGCAGGCATCGTGCTCACGCCCGCGGAGGCCGAGGCGATCGAGGTCGCCGACTTCGGGCTCAGCGACGTCGAGCGCAGCGGCCTGCAGCTGGTGGTCTACATCAACACGGAGCGCTGCTGCGCGAAGGAGCTGGTGCTGTTCCCGCGCCAGACCTGCCCCGAGCACCGCCACCCCCCGATCGGCGACGACCCGGGCAAGGAGGAAACGTTCCGCTGCCGCTGGGGCGTGGTCTACCTGTACGTGGAGGGCGAGCCGGCGGCCAGCCCGGCCGCGCGGCCGCCGGCGGGGCGGGAGGCGACCTACACGGTGTGGCACGAGGTGGTGCTGCGCCCGGGCGAGCAGTACACGATCTGGCCCAACACCCGGCACTGGTTCCAGGCCGGCGACGAGGGCGCCGTCGTCTCGGAGTTTTCCACGCGCAGCCGCGACGAGTACGACATCTTCACGGACCCGGAGATCGCGCGCGCGACGGTGGTGGAAGAGTCCTGAGCGACCCGCCCCCGGCCGTCCGTGCCGTGCGCTGCGCTTCCCCGGCGCGTGGGGCGTCAGCGGGGGCTCCAGAGCAGCGAGAGGGCGATCGCCAGGGCGGCGAGGAGCGTGCCGGCGGCCGCGAAGACCGCGGTGATCTCCGTGGCCTCGGGGCGGGCGGCGAAGGATAGGGGCAGGCTGCGGAAAACATCCTGGAGCTCGTCGGCGCTGGAGGCGGCGTAGTAGCCGCCGCCGGTGAGCTCCGCGATCTCCTCCAGGGTCGCCTCGTCGATGCCGCGGCGGAAGCGGCCGCCGAACCCGCCGAACTGCGGTGCGCCGCCCCCGCCCCAGGCCGGCTGCCCGTTGCCGCAGTCCAGCCCGGACTGGGAGCCATTCTCGGTGCCGAAGCCGATCGTGTAAACGCGCACCCCGCGCAGCGCCGCCTCCCGCGCGGCCTCCAGCGGCGGCGTCCCGATCGTTGTGACGCCGTCGGTGAGCAGAACGATGATCTCTGGCGCGTAGTCGCCCGGCGCCACGCCCGCCGGCTGGCCCACCGGGGCGATCGCGGGGTTGATCCCGGCGATGGCGGCCAGCGCCTCCATGATGCCGCTGCCGATCGCGGTGCCGCGCCCCGGCGTCAGCGCGCCGATCGCGCGCTCAAGCGCCATCCGGTCCGTGGTCGGCTGCTGGATCAGCTGCGCGAACCCGGCGAAGGCCACGACCGCGATCCGCGTGCCCGGTGGCTGGCCCACCACGAACGAGCGCGCCGCCTCCTGCGCGGCCACCAGGCGGTTCGGCGCGATGTCGGTCGAGCACATGCTACGCGACACGTCCATCGCCAGAATGATCGACGTCTGGTTGCTGGGCACGGCCACCACCGCCACCGGCCGGGCCAGGGCCAGGACGAGGCCGACCAGGGCCAGGAGGAAGAGCGCGAACGGCAGGTGGCGCCGCCACTGGGCGTACGGCGACAGCGCCTCGCGCACCAGCGACAGGCTGGAGAAGCGCACCGCGTAGCGCCGCCTGCGCCGCAGCATCCACAGGTACAGCCCCAGCAGGGCCGGGGCCAGCGCAAGCAGGGCGAGCGCGCCAGGCCAGATCAGCTGCATCGGTCGTCTCCGAGGGCGCCATACCGATCCATCATCCACCCCCGCGCTCACGCCAGCCGGTTGAACCACATGAATGAGCAGAGCCCACCGGCCAGCAGGAGCAGCAGCCCCGCCCCCGCGAACAGGGCCGTCACCTCGGTCGGCTCGGCCCGGGCCACCAGCCGGGTTGCGATCTCGTCGTAGATCCCGCCCAGGCCCGCGCTGTCCTGGGGGCCGTAGTAGGCCGCGCCGGTCAGCTCGGCGATCTGCTGCAGGGCGGCCTCGTCCAGGCGGGAGTGGACGCTGAAGCCGTCGAGCTGCAACGTCGCCCCCGTCGCGCTTCCGACGCCGACGGTGTAGATACGCACCCCGCGCTCCGCCGCGGCCATCGCCACCGCGCGCGGGTCGGGCTGGGCGTTGTTCTCGCCGTCGCTGAGCAGGACGATCGTGGCGGGCGTGGCCGGGGCCGGCCGCGGCGCCCCGGCGTCCGGCGGGGCCGTCGCCGGGTCGCCTTGAGCGGCGGCGATGGCGCTGAGGGCGGCGCGCAGCCCGTCGCCAACCGAGGTGCCGCGCTCGGGCCGGAGCCGGTCGATCGCGGCGAGCAGGAGCGTGCGGTCGTGGGTCGGGGCCTGCACCGCGAGCCCGCCGTCGCTGAAGGCGACAACGCCGAGCTGCGCCGTCACCGGCTGTCGGCGCACCAGCTCCCGGGCGAACGCCCGGGCCGCCTCCATGCGGCTCGGCTCGACGTCCGTCGCGGCCATGCTGGCTGAAACGTCCAACACCAGCACCACCGTCCCCTCCACCCGCGGCAGGGCCAGCGTCGCGTGCGGCCGGGCGAGCGAGGCCCCCAGCAGCAGCAGGGCGGCCAGCAGCAGCCCCGCCGGCAGGTGGAGCCGCCACCCTGGCCCCGCGCCGCCCGCCTGGGCGAGCCCAAAGCCGCCGAAGCGGGCGGCGAGCGCCCGCCGCCGGCGGTGCACGCGCAGATACAGCGCCACGAGGGGCGGCACCAGCAGCAGCGAGCCGAGCATCACGGGCCAAAGAAACGTCATAGCAGCAGACCGTGTACATGGATGGCGATCGGCGTGCCCCTACCGCCTCCCTTCGCCCTACCGTTGCCGGCGCTCGCGCAGCGCCGCGAAGCGCACGATCGCGCGCACCAGATCCTCCTCGGTCGAGAGGCCCAGCGTGTCCACCCCGGCGGCCTTGAGGGCCTCGGCCAGGGCCGCCTCGCGGCGCAGGGCGGCCGCCCGGAAGCGCTCGCGGAAGCGCCGGTCGTGGGTGTCTACGTATAGCTGCTCCCCCGTCTCCGCGTCCTCCATGATGATCGGCCCCACGTCCGGCAGCTCGACCTCGCGGGGGTCCCACAGGCGCACGGCCAGCGCCTCGTGGCGCTGGTTGAGCAGCCTGAGCGGTCGCTCCCACCCCGGCGCGCTGATAAAGTCCGAGACCACGAAGACCAGCGAGCGCCGCCGGATGGTGCGCAGGCCGGCCTGGATGAGCCCGCCGAGGTCGGTGAGCGGGGCGCGGGCCAGCGGCGGGCGCTTGAGCAGGGCGTCGGTGAGGCGCAGGACCTGGGTGCGGCCGCCGCGCGCCGGCAGAACCCGCTCGACCCCGCCGCCGTAGAAGATCGCGCCGACGCGGTTGCCGCGGCGGGTGAGCAGGCGGGCGAAGGTGGCGACGACGTCGATCAGCACGCCGCGCTTCTGGGCCTGAACGGTGCCGAAGTCCATCGATGGGCTGAGGTCGAGCAGGAACCAGGCGCTGATCTCGCGATCCTCGGCGTACTGGCGCACGTAGGGGGTCGTGGTGCGCGCGGTGACGTTCCAGTCGATCGCGCGCACATCGTCGCCCGGCTGGTACTCGCGCAGGTCGGCGAAGTCCACGCCGGCGCCGTAGAAGAGCGTGCGGTAGTCGCCCTGGAGCAGGCCGTCGAGGCGCCGGATCACCTGCCAGTCCAGGCGCTGGAGGATGCGCTCAGGCGCGGGGGCGGCTCTTGGCGTACTCATGCGACGGCACCTCCGGGAGCGGGATGCGCTCGAGGATCTGGCGGAGCAGGTCGTCGGCGCTGACGTTGTCCGAAAGGGCCTCGTAGGACAGCACGAGGCGGTGGCGCATCACGTCGAGGGCGAGGTCGCGCACGTCGTGGGGGAGGGCGTAGGCCCGCCCGCGCACAAAGGCCAGGGCCCGCGCGGCCAGGATCAGGTTGATCGAAGCCCGCGGGCTGGCCCCGAAGCTGATGTAGTGCTGGAGGTCGCCCAGGCCCACATCCTTCGGCTGGCGGGTGGCGCCGACGACGCGCACCGCGTACTCGATCAGCGCGGGGTCGACATACACCGTGTCGGCCTGGGCCTGGAGGTCCAGCAGCGCGTCGGTGGAGAGGACCTTCTGCACGGCGGCGGGGCGGCCCGTCATGCGCTCGACGATCACGAACTCCTCGGTAGGGCTGGGGTAGCCGACCAGCACCTTGAGCATAAAGCGGTCGACCTGGGCCTCGGGCAGCGGGTAGGTGCCCTCCGTCTCCACCGGGTTCTGGGTGGCGAGCACGAGAAAGGGCCGCGGCACCGGGTGCGTCTCCCCGCCGATCGTGACCTGGCGCTCCTGCATGACTTCGAGCAGCGCGCTCTGGACCTTGGCGGGGGCGCGGTTGATCTCGTCGGCGAGCAGCAGGTTGGCGAAGACGGGGCCGAGGGCCGTGCTGAAGTCGCCGCTCTTCTGGTTGTAGATCCGAGTGCCAACGAGGTCGGCCGGCACCAGATCGGGCGTGAACTGGATGCGCTTGAACTGGCCGCCGATCACGTCGGCCAACGTCTTGATCGTCATGGTCTTGGCCAGCCCGGGCACGCCCTCGACGAGGATGTGGCCGCGGGCGAGCAGGGCGACGAGCAGCCGCTCCAGCAGGTGGTCCTGGCCGACGATGACCTTTTTGACCTCGTAGAGCACGCGCTCCATCTGGCTCGCGGGGCGCTGTTCCATCGTGGGTCCTCTCAGTAGGGCGGCAGGCCGGCGGCGCCGCCGGCCACGTCGATCGGCACGGCGAAGCCGAGGCCGACGAAGACCTCCTGCCGGGTGGGGTTGACCAGCCCGGCCACGATTCCGATCACCTGGCCGTCGCGGTTGAGCAGCGGCCCGCCCGAGTTGCCCGGGTTCACCGCCGCGTCCACCTGGATCAGGCCGCGCAGCGTTTCCCTGGCGCCGGGCGGGTGAAAGCTGCGGTCGAGGCCGGACACGACGCCGGCGCTCATCGAGCCATACAGGCCGAGCGGATTGCCCACCACGTAGGCCTCGTCGCCGACGCGCACCGCGCCGGGGTTGCCGAGCGTGGCCGGGACGACCTGTGGCGGCAGGGCGGTCGGCAGGAGCACCGCGATGTCGTTCTCGGGCTGCTCGGCCACCACGGTGGCGCCCGCCTCGGTGCCGTCGGCAAAGGTGAGGGTGATCGTTTCGGCGCCCGCCACCACATGCAGGCTGGTCAGGATCGCCCCGTCGGCGTTGACCACCACGCCACTGCCCAGGCCGCGCCCGGCGTCGGCGCCCTCAACTTCGATCAGCACCAGCGACGGCAGGATCTGCTGGTACACGCGCGCCGAGCGGGCCGGGGCGGGCGTGGCCGAGGCCAGCGTCTCGGCCACTGCCTCGCGCACCTGGTCGCGGGTGAGCGGGGCGGGCCCGCGGAAGATGGCGGCGTAGAGCATGACAGCCACAAGCGCGGCCACGACGCCGGCGCCGAAGGGGGCGGCCAGCCTGGCGCGGGCACGCAAAGGCTGGAGCCGCTGCCACCACTGGTTGACTTGGGGGTTGTGGGGGTCACGCATGGGCTGCACCGCTCGACCGCCGGGCCATTGGGGGAAGGGGTGTATGTATTATGGCCTACTTTGCCCCACCTTGTCCATTGGATTTGATCGCGGGTCGGGCGCGGCGGACGTGGGCGCCGCGCGCGGTGGTATACTTGGCGGAACAGGCCGCGCCACAGGGAAAGGTTGCACCGTGCGAGTCACCAAGGCCGTGATCACGGCCGCCAGCCCGAGCCAGCGCGCGCTCCCGCTTCAGCGCCTGGTCGACCGCGATGGCACGCCGAAGTCGATCTTGCGGATCGTGGTGGAGGAGGCGCTCCAGGGCGGCGTGGACGAGATCTGCGTGGTGGTCTGCCCCGGCGACGAGGCGCTGTTCGCCGCCGCGGCGGGCGAGCACGCCGGCCGGCTGCGCTTTGTGGCGCAGGAGCAGCCCCTCGGCTACGGCCACGCGCTGTTCTGCGCCCGCGCCTTTGTCGCCGACGCCCCCTTCCTGCACCTGGTGGGCGACCACCTGTGGATCAGCGCCAGCGAGCGCGGGTGCGCCGAGCAGCTGGTCGAGGTGGCCCAGGCCGAGGCCTGCGCCGTTTCGGCGGTTCAGCCCTCGCGGGAAAGCCTGCTGCCCTCCTTCGGCGCGGTCGGCGGGCGCCTGCTGCCCGGCCGCCAGGACTTGTACCTGGTCGAGACGGTCCGCGAGAAGCCAACCCCCACCGAGGCCGAGCAGTACCTCGCGGTGCCGGGCCTGCGCGCCGGCCACTACCTGTGCTTCTTCGGCATGCACGTGCTCACCCCCGGCATTATGGAGGTGCTGGGGCGCCAGCTACGTGACGCCGGCGAGCGCGGCGGCGTGACGCTCGCCGCCGCGCTGGACGAGTTTTCGGCCCGCGAGCGCCACCTCGCGCTGGCCAACCTCGGCAGCCGCTACGATGTCGGCGGCAAGTACGGCATCCTCACCGCGCAGCTCGCCCTGGCCCTCGGCGGCGTCGACCGCGACGAGGTGCAGACGGCGCTGCTGGAGCTTCTGCTGCAGCGCAGGGGCTGATGCGCGGCCTGCGTCCGTGAGCACACTGCACTCAGAACAGGGCGGGACTGTGTCGATACTGACCACGATCATCACCGCGGCGGACCCGGCGACCCGCGACCGCTCGCTCGACGCCTTCTGCCGCGAGGCCTCGCTCGACACGCTGCTGGCCGAGTGCGCCGCGCTGGAGGAGCTGCGGCGCAGGAGCGACAACCTGTACGAGCGGGTGCGGGCCCTCTTCTTCCTGTACGCCATCCACCGCTTCCACCTCCCCGACAAGCCCGGCGTGCGCCCGGCGGGCCACATCCCGTACGAGGGCTACGTCCATCTGCTGAGCCGCCGCTTCGAGGAGGCGATCCAGCTGTTCCGCGCCGCCCAGGCCGCCGAGCCGAGCGCCGCGCTATGCAGCGGCCTGGCCGCCGCCTACCACCGGCTCGGCTTTCAAACCCTGGCCGACCAGGTCCGGCGCAGCGTGCGCTCGGTGCGCGGCAACCAGTGGATGTTCCGCGTCGGCCACCCCGCCGACCAGCCGCTGCGCGTGCGCCCCGAGCTCATGCGCCGCGGCGAGGGCGCCCCCCGCGACGACGCGCCCTTCCCGGTGCTCCGCGAGTCCACCCCGGTGCGCATGGACCTGTCCCACAGCGCCTGGAGCGACATCTTCTTCCTGGGCATGGACTTCCCTGAGGGGGCCCAGGTGCTCAACGTGTCGATCGACCTGGGTGTGCGCGGGCGCGACCCGGCGCCGCGCCCACCGGTCGAGGCCTGGCTGCGCGTGATCGACGAGCCGGTCCTGCGCCTGACCAGCGTCGACCTGGGCGCCACCGCCGACATCCGCGATCTTGCCGAGGTCTTCGACTACGCCCGCGACTACCTCGGGCTGCTCAAGGCCGCGGTGATCGCCAGCGGGATCGTGCCGCCCGGGATCGAGGGCTCGGGCCAGAGCCTCGCCGACCTGCTGGCCCGCCTGACCGCGCCCGGCCACGGGATCGAGCTGGTCAGCGTCGTCCACGGCATCCCCAAGGGCTCGCGCCTCGCCGTCTCGACCAACCTGCTCGCCGCGCTGATCGCCGTATGTATGCGCGCCACCAGCCAGGCCCGCGCGCTCAGCGGGCCGCTGGACGAGCAGGAGCGCCGGCTGGTCGCCGCGCGGGCCATCCTTGGCGAGTGGCTGGCCGGCAGCGGCGGCGGCTGGCAGGACTCGGGCGGCGTCTGGCCCGGCATGAAGCTCATCCGCGGCGAGGAGGCCCGAGAGGGCGACCCCGAGTGGGGCGTGAGCCGGGGCCGGCTGCTCCCGAGCCACCACATCCTGACCGACCGGGAGGTGCCGCCGGCGGCCCGCGCCGCCCTGCAGGCGAGCCTCGTGCTCGTCCACGGCGGCATGGCCCAGAACGTCGGCCCGATCCTGGAGATGGTGACGGAGAAGTACCTGCTGCGCTCCGAGGCGGAGTGGGCCGGGCGCCAGGAGGCGATCGCCCTGCTCGGCGAGGTGCTAGGGGCCCTGCGCGCCGGCGACGTCGGCCGCATCGGCGCCCTGACCACGCACAACTTCTTCGGCCCGATCCAGACGATCATCCCGTGGGCCTCGACGCGCTACACCGAGGCCCTGATCGACGCCGTGCGCGACGCGTTCGGCGACGACTTCTGGGGCTTCTGGATGCTCGGCGGGATGTCCGGCGGCGGCATGGGCTTTATCTTCGCCCCCGAGCGGCGGGCCGAGGCCCAGGACCATATGCAGCAGATCATGGGCGCCGTCAAGCGCCGGCTGGAGCACGCGCTGCCCTTCGCGATGGAGCCCGTGGTCTACGACTTCGCAATCAACGAGCGCGGCACCTGCGCCGAGCTGCTGGCCGGCGACGACGCGCTCATGCCGCCGGGCTACTACGCGCTGACTGTGCCCGCCCTGCTGCGCGAGGACCCGCGCTCGCTCGGGCCCATGCGTCGCGCCGAGCTGGACCGCTTCGCCGCCGCCTGCCGCACTCGCCCCGAGCTGTCCGGCATGATCCAGATCCTCTTTGACCGGCTGCTCCCGCGCGCGAGCGGCCTCCAAGAGGACCGGCAGCGGCTCCACGCGCTGCTCACCGAGAACGGCTTTGACCGTGCCCAGCACGAGCAGATCCGCGCTGACCTGCGCCGCGGCCAGATCGGCCTGCTGCAAAACCGCCTGCCGCCGAGTACGGAGATCCGCGACGTGGAGCCGGGCGATGTCGTCGATCTGGCGGCGATCGGGGGGGGCCACCGGGAGCTCGGCACCCGGGCCCTGGCCCAGGGCCAGGTGGCCGTGGTCACGCTGGCCGGCGGCGCCGGCAGCCGCTGGACGCAGGGCGCCGGCGTGGTCAAGGCGCTCCACCCCTTCGCGCGGCTCGCCGGGCGCCACCGGACGTTTGTCGAGGTCCACCTGGCCAAGAGCCGGCGCAGCAGCCGCGAGCACGGCGCCTGGCTGCCGCACATCGTCACCACCAGCTACCTCACCCACGCCCCGATCGCGGCCACGCTGGAGGCGGAGCGCGACGCGCAGGGGCGCCCGTTCGGCTACGAGGGGCCGCTCAGGCTGTCGCCGGGGCGGGCGGTGGGGCTGCGCATGGTGCCGATGGCGCGCGACCTGCGCTTCGCCTGGGAGGAAACGCCGCAGCAGCTCCTGGACGAGCAGGCCCAGAAGGTCCGCCAAAGCCTCCACGCCGCCCTGATCGGCTGGGCGCAGGCGGCCGGCGAGGGCAGCGACTACACGGCGAACACGCCCTTGCAGTGCCTCCACCCCGTCGGCCACTGGTTCGAGGTGCCGAACTTGTTGCGCAACGGCGTGCTCGCGGGCCTGCTCGCCGAGCGCCCCCATCTGCGCTACCTGATGGTCCACAACATCGATACGCTCGGCGCCACGGTGGACCCGGCCATCCTCGGGCTGCACATCGCCCGTGGCGACACGCTCACCTTCGAGGTGATCGCGCGCCACATCGAGGACCGGGGGGGCGGCCTGGCCCGCGTCGACGGCCAGCTGCGCCTGCTGGAGGGGCTGGCCATGCCGAGCGAGCAGGCCGAGTTTGCGCTCACCTACTACAACACGGCCACCAGCTGGGTCGACGTCGACCGGCTGCTGGCGGCCTTCGAGCTGCGCCGCGACGACCTCCAGGACGCCGCGCGGGTCGCCCAGGCCGTGCGGGCCCTGGCCGCGCGCATCCCGACTTACATTACGCTCAAGGAGGTCAAGAAGCGCTGGGGCCACGGCCAGGAGGACACCTTCCCGGTGGTGCAGTGGGAGAAGCTGTGGGGCGATATGACCGCGCTGCCCGAGCTGGGCTGCGGCTTTGTCGCCGTGCCCCGCCTGCGCGGGCAGCAGCTCAAGGACCAGGCCCAGCTCGACGGCTGGCTCCGCGACAGCTCCGCCGCGTATATCGAGTCCCTCTGCGACTTCGCGTAGCCGCGGGCGCCGATATTAAGCTCCGACGCGCCCTGGCGCGGCGCCCGGTGGTCGTTTCGCCGGTATCGTCCTGCGGCGGCGAGCCTTGTTACACTGGGCCAGCCATCGGCCCCGCCTACTCCCCGCCGGACCGCACCTGCTCGCAAAGGGCGCGAAACTCGGCCTCGCCGCCGCGGGCCATCGGCAGGGGCGCCTCGGCCTGGGTGTCCGGGTAGCTCGCGCCGGAGATCGCGGCGCCGTTCTGCGACCAGAACAGCTGCGCCGCGAGGTCCAGCCGGTCGGCGCCGTCCCAGGCGCCGTTGACCCAGCTGAGTGTCAGCCCGTCGGGGGGCGGGGCTTCGCTCGGGGCGGCGTGGAAGGTGATCTGCGACGCCTCCCGGTCGCCCGGGCGGCCGTCGACGGTGTAGGCCTGCACCTCGCCGCGCTCGTCGCACACGCTGGCCGTGCCGCCGAGCGTCCCGTAGGGGGACGTCCGCCAGGAGCGCCTGAGGCCGCTCCGGCCCCCGGGCTCGGGCAGGATGAGCGTGAGTAAGATGCCGCGCGACTGGCCGGTGGCGGTTGTGAGCCGCCCGACCCAGCTCCCGGTGAGCGGGGGGCGCCCGCCCTGCGCAAAGGCCCACGGCGCGAACGCCCGGTCCAGCAGCGGCCCGGAAAGCAAGGCGACCGCCGCCGCGACAAGCAGGACGAGGCCGGCGAGGACAGGGGAAGCTTTTTTCTTCATCGAGCACCGCCATTCATTGCGCTAGGAGCGTAGCCTCCGCCCCTGCGCTATACTCTACCATCAGCGCCTCAAATCCGGCGTTGACTGGCGAAAGGACACTCGTTGTGGAACAACTGTCGTGGGGGATCCTCGGCACAGGTAGTATCGCGCGCACCTTTGCGCGGGCGCTCCAATCTTCCGGCGTGGGCCGCCTGGTCGCGGTGGGCAGCCGCACGCAGGGGGCCGCCGACCAGTTCGGGGCTATGTTCGGCGCGCCGGGGCGCTACGGCTCCTACGAGGCGCTGCTCGCCGACGACGCGGTGGCGGCGGTGTATATTGCCACGCCCCACCCGTCCCACGCGGAGTGGGCCATCCGCGCCGCCGAGGCCGGCAAGCACATCCTGTGCGAGAAGCCGATCGGGCTCAACCACGCCGAGGCGATGACGATCGTCGAGGCCGCGCGCCGCCACGGGGTCTTCCTGATGGAGGCCTACATGTACCGCTGCCACCCGCAGATCGCCAGGGTGGCCGAGCTGATCCGGGGCGGCGCGATCGGCGAGGTCCGCGCGATCCAGACCGCGTTCAGCTTCGACAGCCCGTACAACCTGTCGGGCCGCCTGCTCAACCAGGCCCTCGGCGGCGGCGGCATCCTCGACGTCGGCGGCTACCCCGTCTCGCTCGCCCGCCTCATCGCCGGCGCGGCCCGCGGCCTGCCGTTCGCCGAGCCGACCGACGTGGTGGCCCTCGGCCGGATTGGCCCCGAAAGCCGGGTCGATGAGTGGAGCGCCGCCATCCTGCGCTTTCCCGGCGACATTGTCGCCCAGGTCGCCACCGGCGTGCGGCTCCAGATGGACCGCGGCGCGCGGGTCTACGGCAGCGCCGGCAGCATCTCCATCCCCGAGCCCTTCGTCCCCGCCGCCGACCAGCCCGCGCGGATCGTGCTCCAGCGCAACGACGGCTCTCCGCCCGAGGAGATCGTCGTCGAGGCGGCGAACAGCTACGCGCTGGAGGCTGCCGTCGTCGCCGCCCACCTGGCCGACCGGCAGGCCCCCGCCGTGAGCTGGGAGGATACGCTCGGCACTATGAAGACGCTGGACCGCTGGCGGGCCGCCCTCGGCCTGGTCTATGATGCCGAGCGGCCCGACGCGCCCGAGCAGCGGGTGCCAATCGGGGGCCGCCCGCTCGCCGTCCGCCCAGATGCGCCCATCCCCGCGGCCCGCCTCCCCGGGCTGGACAAGCCGGTGTCGCGGCTGGTGCTCGGCGTCGACAACCAGATCACGATGCCCCACGCGGCGGCCATGTTCGACGACTTCTTCGCCAGCGGCGGCACCTGCTTCGACACGGCCTACATCTACGCCGGCGGCCTGTGCGAGCAGCTGCTCGGCCAGTGGGTCCGCAACCGCGGCGTACGCGAGCAGGTCGTCATCCTCGACAAGAGCGCCCACACCCCCTTCTGCACCCCCGAGCACCTGACGGCGCAGCTCCACGAAAGCCTGGCCCGCCTCCAGACCGACTACGTCGACATCTACATGCTGCACCGCGACAACCCGGAAGTCCCCGTCGAGGCCTTCGTCGACGTGCTGAACGAGCACCGGCGCGCCGGCCGCGTCCGGGTCTTCGGGGCCTCGAACTGGTCGATCGAGCGCTTCGCCGCCGCCAACGCCTATGCCGCCGCGAGCGGACAGCAGGGCTTCGCCGCCCTCAGCAACAACTTCAGCTTGGCCCGCATGGTCGAGCCGGTCTGGGCGGGCTGCCTGACGGCCTCCGACCCGGACACGCGGGCATGGCTCGCCCGCACCCAGACCCCGCTCTTCCCATGGTCCAGCCAGGCCCGCGGCTTTTTCGCCGGCCGGGCCCGCCCCGACGACCACTCCGACCCTGAGCTGGCCCGCTGCTGGTACAGCGAGGATAACTTCCGCCGCCTGGAGCGGGTCAACGCCCTCGCAGCCGAGCGCGGCACGCAGCCGATCGCCGTGGCCCTGGCCTATGTGCTCGCCCAGCCCTTCCCGACCTTTCCGCTGATCGGCCCGCGCACCCTCGCCGAGACACGCAGCTCGCTCCAGGCCCTCGCCGTCGACCTGTCGCCCGCCGACGTGCGCTGGCTGAACCTGGAGGCATAGCGCGCCCTCGGCTTGCGGCGGCCCCGGCGACCGGGCGCGGCGTATAATGCGGGGTGGAGCCAGGCAGCCGGGAGCCGTCCGATAGAGCGACCGCCCGAATCGTTCAGCGCGTGGCTGAAGCGGCGCCGCGCCCGCTGCTGCGGCGGTAAGGCAGGGTCACCGCGGGCGGAAGGCTGCCCATATCCCAGGGGCCGGGATCTCGTTGCAGTGACGAGATCCCGGCCCCTATCGTTCGGCCGGGCCGGAGGAGGCTACCCTCCGGCCGATCCGATCAAGCCTTGCTCACGCCCGGGCTACCAGTTGGGGCGGGTGCCGAACAGCTGAAGCTCGGCGATGCGGACGGTGCGGCCGGCGGTGGAGGCGGCGCCGCCGACGGTGCCGCTGTCGCAGTCGGTGGCATCGAGCGGGTCGTTGTCCTGCTCGCCCTGGTAGGCCGGGCCGCCGGTGCACTGGTTGCTCAACACTCGGATCTGGAAGTGGGTCGCGGTGGTGGCCGGGATGTCGAAGGCGCGATAGCGCAGCGTGGGCGCCGTGGGCCGGGGCACGTCGCCGGGGAAGGCGTCGGCCGGGCTGGTGAAGACCTTGGTGAAGCTCGCGTCGGCCACGCAGTTCAGCTTCAGCGGGTCGTTGGCGTTGCAGGCCCAGATCTCGAACTGGCGCAGGGCGGTGAAGCGGTTCTGGCTGCCGGTGTCGCCGCCGCTGTCGTTCGCGTTGGCCGGGCGCAGGGCCGCGCTCACCCGGACGTGGCGGATGATCCGCTCGCCGCCGGCCAGGTCGACCGTCACGCGGGTGGCGCGGACGTCGGCGATGTTCAGGTTGGCGTAGTTGGTGGCCTCGGTGTCGTCGATCAGCCGGGCGAGGTTCACGCCGGGGCCGCTGGCCGTGGCGCCCTTGCTGCCCGAAGCGTAGTTGGTGCGCAGGCCAAGGGCGATGATCACATTCTGGCCGGCGCTGAGGCTGCGGTTGACGATCCGGCTCACACCGTAGCCGGGCGCGACCACGGTGAAGGTGTAGGTGCCGGCGGCGAACTTGGCGCTGGCGCCGAGGGGCGTGCTCGGGTCGGTGTCGGCGACGGGCACGGCCCGGGCCTCGTAGTCGCCCACGTAGACGCGGGCGGCCACCGGGGCGTTGTTCTCGTCGGCGGCGATGAACTTAAAGGTCGCCGTGGCCGGGGTTTCGAGCGGCGAGAAGAAGCTCACGGCCGGGTCGCGGTCGGCGCCGTTCACGCTCTCGGCGCCGATGCCCAGGCCGCGGCGGGCGAAGGCGCGCCACAGCTCGGCCTGGTTCGCGGGCCAGGCGTTGTTCGGCGTGGCGGCCGCGCGCATCTGGTCGACGGCCAGGTAGGCGTCGCGGGCGTCGTCCATGCTGACGCCGCCGGGCATCAGCAGAAAGGCGTCGTGGAAGATCTGGGCCCAGCGCCGGTTGCCGGGGCAGCTGTGGACAAACAGCTCGCCCTCGGCGCAGGCCCGCTGGAGCGCCTTGTCGGTGGCCGGGAAGCGGCTGTTGTACTTGGCGATCAGGGCCTGGCGGATGTCGAAGTTGGTCGCGCTCCAGATCTCGCCGTCGGCGTGGGGGCTGGTGGTGCCGTTGCCGTCGTACTCGATGTTCGAGAAGTTCAGCGGGCTGTTGTTCATCGCGTAGTTGCGGATGCCCGTCTGCTTCGCGCCAGTGACGAAGGCGCCCACGGCGAAGGGGTTCTCGTCGGCCACCGGCACCAGGCCGTACTCGTTCAGAAACTCGATCGCCGTCAGGTCGGACCAGGACTCGCCCATCGACTGGCCCTGGGCGCTGGTCAGGCCCTCGTCGGGGCCGGCGACCATGCGGTTCTGGATGGCGTGGCCGTACTCGTGGGCGATCACCGACATATCGTAGGAGCCGTCGACGCAGGGCGGGTAGAACGCGCCGGCGATCGGCTGCCACAGGTACATGTTGGTGATCGGCGGGATGCCGTCGTTCAGCGTGATCTGGTTGGCGTTGTCGCGCCCGAGGTACTGCGGGAAGCCGCCCGTCACCGCGCCGGCCTGCACGTTGCCGATCTCCGGGTCGAGCTCCATCGCCGTGCCCGAGGCGTTGCCGCGGTTGCTTTCCTGGAGGTTGTAGGTCTCCTCGCGGAAGCCGAGCCGGTACGACCAGTCGTGGATGCGGTTGTGCATCGCGAACAGGTTGGCAGTGGCGGCGTCGGTGTCGTTGCCGTTCGGCAGGGCGAAGTTCGTCGGCGCGCACTTGCTGGCCTGCCAGGCGTTGCTGAAGGGGAAGCTGTAGTCGCGGCCCGCGCTCACCGGCCGGTAGGGCGCCGACGGGGTCAGCGGGCTGTACCACGACTGGGCGGTGTGGGCGTTGTTGCCGACGGTGGTGAAGGTGGGCGTGCCGGTGCGCGCGTTCACGTCCCACACGGGCTGGCCGTCGCGGCCCTTCAGGCTGATGTCGCAGCCCGGCACGTCGACGCCCTCCACGCGGGCCTCCCAGCAGGCGACGATGCGGGTGTCGCGGCCGGAGCCGTCGAGGGGCGGGTTGGCCTGGAAGACCTTCCAGCGCGGCGGATAGGTGCTGGCGCTCGGCACGGGCGTGTCGTCCGTGGTGAACGTCCCGGTGTAGCTGCGCGGCTCGATGCTCGTATCATCGTAGGGGCAGACGACAACGCTGTACGTGCCCGCGGGCACGCCGCCGTTCGGGGCGTAGACGATCCCCTCCGGGCTGGTGGCTGTGTCGGCGCTCGCGACGATCGCGTTGCCGTAGCGCAGCTCGATCGCGATGTCGTTGCTCGGCAGAGTCGCGTTGACCAGCACGCTGATCGAGGTTTGGCCGGCGCCGACGGTGAAGCTGTTCGGCGCGCCACAGCTCGTCTGGCCGAAGGTGCCGGTGAAGCTGGTGGGCTGGGGCAGGACCATGTCGCTGAGGTGCTGGAGGCGGCTGTGACGAACTAGGATCTGGCCGGTGCGCGCGTCGACCATGTGGGTGTAGGCCAGGGCCTCGCCGCCGATCGAGTGGAGCACGATCGTCTCGTACACCAGCTTCGCGCCGTTGTTCGGAGTCGGCAGCGCGCGCAGGCGGGCCCGCTGAGTTTGGGCGAAGCCGGGCACGCTCAGCAGCGTCCAGCCCCGGTCCAGCCCTGCGTCGACGATGTCGGCGAGCCGGACGGTGCGGCCGATGTCGGCGGCGGCGCGCTGCCAGGCGGCGAGCGGCGAGATGGTGGCCGAGCCGAGGGGCTGGCCGTCCCAGGCCGCCGTGGAGGCGGCGGCGTAGGCGACGCGCCCGGCGGCGTAGCCGATGCTGATCAGGCCGTCCTGGGCGGCCGGCAGGCCGGCGAAGCGCTGGCGGAACAGCAGGGCCCTGGCCTCGGTGCCGGGTAGCTGGACGTCGTGGAGCAGCTCCAGGTCGGCCACGTCGGCCTCGCGCAGCTTGAACAGGCCGCGGTTGGCGCCGATCCAGGCGCGGGCCGCGGCGGCGGGGGAGCCGGACATGGCCGGCGACAGGAAGCCGCCGTAGCTGATCAACGAGCGCGGGGTGCCGAACTGATTCCAGCGGGCGGTGGCGCCGAGGGCGCTCACGGCGGCCAGCTGCGCGGCGTCGGGGGCGACAACGCCGGCGCGGGCGTCGATGTCGGGCAGCTCCTGCTCCTGGAAGCGGAACGCCGCCTCCGATGGGTCGGCGTTCAACAGCTGCGCCTGCGAGGGCACCAGAAAGGTGAACTGCGCGAGCAGCAGGCCGACGACGAGCAGCGGGATCAGCGCCCGGCGGCGCGGAAAGCGGGTGGCCCTCTCCATACCTCAGTCTCTCCTCGTTGAACGCGAACCGACGGTTTGACCTGCCAGGTGCGACGACTGGACCGTGTGGGCCGGCGCTGCCTTCGCCCGTTCCGGCCCCGGGCTGCCCGGTGCTGGTTTTATAACCACTTGCCGTGGTGTTATAATAGTGCGACGGCACTATACAGCACCACTCACCGTGGTGTCAAGATGGAATCAGGGGCGGCCGGGACGATTGCAGGGGTGGGATGCTGACCATTGCGAAGACACGCGCGGTTTGGATCTGTGGCGGGGTGCTATACTTTGAATCAGACACCTGTTGGACGAGACACGGCAAGGACACCATGCAGCAGCCAAACGACGAACAGCTCGCGCCGCTGCGCGAGCTTGGGCTGAACGCCTACGAGGCCAGGGCCTACCTGACGCTGCTCGGCAAGGACAGCTTCAGCGCCACGCAGATCGCCGACTACTCGGGCGTGCCGCGCCAGCGCATCTACGACACGCTGGCCGCCCTGGCCGAGCGCGGCCTGGTGATCAACCGCCCGGGGCGGCGCGGCAACACCTACACCGCTGTTCCGCCGCAGCAGGCCCTGCGCGGGCTCATGCAGGCCGAGCAGCGCCGGGTGAGCCAGCTGGAGCGGGCCACGAGCAGCCTGATCGAGCAGCTCAGCACGATCTACACCGCCGGCCAGCGCGAAAGCAGCCCCCTCGACTACATCGAGGTGCTGCGCGGCGCCGCTATCGGCCAGCGCTTCAACGAGATCCAGCGGCAGTGTCAGCGCGAGATCCTCGTCTTCACCAAGCCGCCCTACGCCACCCAGCCCCAGGACAACGTCGAGGGCATCGAGGCGATGCAGCGCAAGGTCGAGGCCCGCTCAGTCTACGAGCTCGGCGCCCTGCAGGACGAGCAGGTTCGCGCTGCGGTCGCCGTCTTCATCCAGCGCGGCGAGCAGGCCCGCTTTGTCGACTACCTGCCCATGAAGCTCGTGATCGTCGACGAGCGGATCGTCCTCTTCGCCATGGAGGACCCCCTCGCCGGGCGCACCGAGCTGACGATCATGGCGATCGAGAATCCCCAGCTCGCCCTCACTCTCAAGCTGGCGTTTGAAGCCGCATGGGCCCGGGGCGAAAGTTTCGAGGTCGCCTGCGAACGCCTCGGCCTCGACGCGCCCACGCTGTCGCCAGCGGCCTGAGGCGAGGGGACAGGGGGACAAGGGGCGTAGTGTTGCCCCTCTCCCCCCCTACCTGGCACGCTTCTTGCCCCGATACGCACCACTCTCTGTGGTGGTACAATCAAGGTCAGGCACCGAAGACGTCTCAGGAGCTTTCCATGCGCGCCCGATGGTTGTTGCCGCTCGCTCTGATCCTGGCGCTGTGCGGCGCTTTCGCGCCCGAATCGGCACACGCCGCCCCGGTGATCGACCGGGCCCTGCGCGTGCGCCTTTCCACCGCCGCCCCCACCGAGCTGATCGAGGCGATCGTGACCTACGACGCCGCCCCCGACGCGGCGGCGCTCGGCCGCCTGTCCGCTCTTGGCCTCAAGGTCGCCCCGTTCCAACGGCTGCCCATTGTCGGCGCCGTCGGCCTGCCGGCGCAGGTGCGCGCGATCGCCAGCCAGAGCGGCGTGCGCGGCGTCTACCTCAACCGCCCGCTGGAGCTGTTTCTGCGCGAAAGCGTGGCGGTGATCGGGGCTGACGTGGCGACGGAGACGTACGGCGTCACGGGCGCGGGCGTCGGCGTGGCCGTGCTCGACACCGGGGTTGACGCCGGCCACCCCGACCTGGCCTACGGCGAAACCACCGTCCAGAATGTCAAGCTGCTCGGCCTCCAGGCCGTCGCCGGGCAGTACGTCGCCCCGGGTGCGCCGGCCTACGCCCTGGAGAACCAGCGCACCACCGACACGACGGCCGGCCACGGCACCCACGTCGCCGGGATCGTCGCCGCGTCGGGCGCGGCGAGCGACGGCTACTACCGCGGCGTGGCCCCCGGGGCCGACCTGATCGGGCTGGGCACCGGCGAGCTGATCGATATCTTCACCGCCGTGGCCGGCTTCGAGTATGTGCTCGCGAACCGCGACCGGTACAACATCCGCGTGGTCAACTGTAGCTGGGGCGATGTCGTGCGCGGCTTCGACCCGGAGCACCCCGTCAATCGCGCCACAAAGGCGCTCTACGAGGCGGGCGTGACCACCGTCTTCGCCGCCGGCAACAGCGGCTCGGCCACCGATACGCTCAACACCTACAGCGTGGCGCCCTGGGTGATCGGCGTGGCGGCCGGCGAGAAGGACGGCGCGACGGTCAGGCCCACCTCGTCGCGGGGCATCCCCGGCGACTCCTTCTTCCACCCGACCCTCACGGCCCCCGGCGCCGCAATCGTCTCGACCCGGGCCTCCACGGGCGCGGTCGTAACGGGTGGGTCGGCCGGCAGCGACCCGGTCTATGTGAAACCCGAGTACCTGGCCTCCTACAGCGCGGCGAGCGGCACCAGCATGGCCGCGCCCCACGTGGCCGGCGCGATCGCGCTTATGCTGGAGGCGCAGCCCGCTCTGCCCCCCGACGTGATCAAGCGGCTGCTGATCACCACCGCCACGCCCCTGCCCGGCTTCCAGGAGTACGCCGCCGGCGCCGGCTACCTCAACGCCCTCAAGGCCGTCGAGACGGCCCGCGCGATCAAAAAGGTTCGCACCTACCGCGACCCGCGCACCGGCCGCAGCGAGCAGGTCTACGACCTCGCCGAGCGCTGGGAGGGCGCCGTCGGCGCCGCCGCACCCGGCCTCGCCACGAGCGACACCCGCACGATCAGCGTAGCCCCCGGCACCCGCTCCCTCGACGTCGTCGTCGACTGGGACCTCGTCGCGAGCGACCTGAACCTGTACCTGTTCCGCCCCGACGGCACTCTCGCCGCCAAGTCCGAGGTGATCCAGGCCGTCTACGGCTACGCCAACGAGACTGTCCACGTCGACAGCCCGATCACCGGCACCTGGCGCCTCGAGGTCCGCGGCTTCCTCAGTGCCCCCCAGCCCTACCGCGCCAGCGCCAACAGCGTCGTCGCCGTGAACCCGTAGCGCGCCGCCGCGGCGCGAAGGGCGCAGCGGACTCGGAGGGACGTGCACAAGAGCGCCGTACCACCTCAAAAGAAGGTGGTACGGCGCTCTTGTGCTGGCCCCTAAACTTTCCGCGTCGCGGCGCTCCCCCCGATCGGGAGCTACCGGGCGACGATCCGGCAGACCCAGCCGAAGGTCGGGTCGGCGGCCGAGAACTGGGCGGCCGGGGCAACGGTGCTGTCGCCGACCCAGCGCTTGCGGACGGGCGCGCGGACGCCGGGGCGGTCGGGGGCCGGGCGCTCGACGCGCAGGATGTCGATGCCGCGGGCCAGGTCGACGGTGTAGACCACCTCGCCGCGCGGGTCGGTCGGGGCCCAGTAGGCGGCCCACGTCTCCGTCACCGGCATCACGAAGTAGCCGACCTGCTTGATGTTGGCCGGGTCGCGCACGTCGAGGATGCGCGTGCCCTGCTCGTACCAGCCCTGGGCCACCAGGCCGTCGCGCACGTCGAACCAGTGGGCCGAGCAGAGGACCGTCGCCGGCGAGTGGCCCTCCAGGCGCGTCAGCTCGTCGAGCTCGGTGGCCCACGAGTCGAGGTTTGTGAGCGTCGCGGGCGTGACCGCCGACAGCCCGCCGTTGATCTTCCAGGTTTGGAACGAGCCGGCGTCGGCGCAGGTCGGGCGTTCGTAATCCTCCTCGGTGATCAGCACGATGTCGGTCGCCACCTCCTTGCCGCCGCGGGTTCTGGTCATCCGGAAGGAGTTGTGGTGGATGAAGTCGTTCAGCGGGCCGGTGGTGGCCGACGCATCGGTGCGGGCGACAAGCACCGGGCGCAGCGGGTCGCGCACGTCGTAGGCGGCGGTGCCGGCCGCGCCGACGACCCAGGCGTAGCCCTGGCTGTCGACCTCGACGTCATGCGTGGCCCAGCTCGTGATCGGCGGGGTGAAGGAGCCGGCGATCCGCGGCAGGTCGGGGTTGCGCAGGTCGACGATCGTGATCCCACGGCTGCTGCCGGCCAGGTAGGCGAAGCGGCACTCCTGGAGGCAGGTCGCGGTGTGGCTCGGCGTGTTGTTGAGCAGGATGTCGCCGCCGGTCGGGAAGGCGCTGCGCAGCGCCGGCGCCGCGGGGTTGGACAGGTCGAAGACGTAGAGCACGCCCACACCCTCCGCCGAGTCGTTGGCGATCAGCAGCAGATTGCCCCCGAGCGACACGTCCTCATTCTCGAAGTGCGGCAGCGGGGTGACGCTGGTCAGGCGCGGGGCTGCAGGGTCGCTGATGTCAAAGGTGCTCAGCCCGCTCAGGCCGGTCACATACATGTGCTGGCCGCGGAAGACGGCCCCGATCGCGCCGGCAACCGGGATCGTGCCGACAAGCCGGATATTCTCCGAGACAAAGGGCAGGTCGCTGTCCACAACGCTGATCGCGTCCGACTGGGCGCCGGCACCCGCCGGCAGGGCCGCCGCCAGCGCCACGACCGCGGCGAGCACCGCCCTGCGGGCGTTCCGAAGGATCTGAGCAAGCATCGTTCACCCCGCTAGTCGTGCTGGGTGCGCCACGTCGGCGCACATCCGATCGGCCTGCTCGGTTCGCAGTGGAGTGTAACGGAATGGTGAGCAGCCCCTTTTTCTCCTGCCTTCGCTTGCCACCACAACAAGTGGTGAATATATAGCACGCAAGCCGGGCGCTTGTCAATTCCTTAACCGGCGATAGATTGAGCTCTTGACACCATTAGAAGTGGTGATATATAATCTGGCCATTCTGAGTAACCACTAGTAGTGGTGTCAAATTGAAAAGCACATAGGAGGTTGCCCGTGCGACCGTACCGTCTTCTGCTTGTTGGAATGCTCCTGGCCCTCGCCCTTGGCCTCGCCCCGTGGAGCGGTCGCCCGGCTCGTGCCGCCTCGGCCGTGCTCGATGCCCGGCTGCAGGATGCGCTCCGGGGTGCGGAGCGGGTTGGGGCGGTGGTGGTGTTCCGCGGGGATGGCGCGCCCGCGGCGGCCGATCTTCAGGCCCTGCGCGACGCCGGCGTGACCAGCGGGCTTTCGCTGCGGTCCCTGCCGATCGCGGGCGCCCTGCTCACGCAGGCCCAGGTGACCGCCCTCGCCGCGCGGCCCGAGGTGCGCGCGATCTACCTGAACCGCCGGCTGGCCTACGACAACGCCGAGGCCACCGCCCTCACCGGCGTCGACCGGGTGCGCCGCGACGCCGCGATGACCAGCCGCAACGGCGGCCTGCCGATCTCGGGCGCCGGGGTCAGCGTGCTCGTCAACGATAGCGGTATCGACGGCACCCACGCTGACCTCCAGTACGGCCCGCACCTGGTGCAGAACGTCGCCGGCGCCACCAACCTCAACGCCGTCAGCAGCCTGCTGCCGATCACCTACGTCGAGAACGTGCCGAACACCGACTCCACGGGCGGCCACGGCACCCACGTCGCCGGCATCGTCGGCGGGACGGGCGCCCGCTCCGGCGGCCTGTACGAGGGCGTCGCCCCCGGCGCCAGCCTGATCGGCTACGGCTCGGGCGCCGCCCTGTTCCTGCTCGACACCCTCGGCGGCTTCGACTACGCCCTGACCCACCAGGCCCAGTACGGCATCCGCGTGATCACCAACTCCTGGGGCGACACCGGCGACACCGGCACTGCCGTCGACCCCAACGACCCGATCACGATTGCCACCAAGCGCGCCTATGACCGCGGCATCGTCGTGGTCTTCTCCGCCGGTAACTCCGGCCCCGGCGAAAGCACGATCACCGGCAACTACAAGAAGGCGCCTTGGGTGATCGCCGTCGCCGCCGGCACCAAGCAGGGCACCCTGGCCGACTTCTCCTCGCGCGGGGTGGCCGGCCGCAGCGGCAGCTTCACCATCGACGGCGAGCGCTGGACGTACGAGGACCGGCCGACCGTCACCGCCCCCGGCGAAAGCATCATCTCCACCCGCGCCATCGCCCCCGACGGCCTGCTCGGCACCGATCCCTCCATCCCGCCGGCCTACCAGCCGTTCTACACCAACCTGAGCGGCACCTCGATGGCCGCCCCCCACGTCGCCGGCATCGTCGCGCTCATGCTCGACGCCAACCCGGCCCTGTCGCCCCTGGAGGTCAAGCAGATCATCCAGCAGACGGCCACCAACATCCCCGGCCACGAAGCCTGGGAGGTCGGTGCCGGCTATGTCAACGCTTACGCCGCGGTGGACCGCGCGCTCAACCAGAAGAGTTACGGCAGCACGGTCAACGCCTTCCGCACCTTCAACAGCTCGGCCACGATCAGCGTCCAGCGCAGCGCCTTCAGCATCGATTACAACCCGGTCACCTTTGTTTCGCCGAACCGGCACACCTTCAACGTGCCCGCCGGCCTGAGCGAGCTGGCCGTGCGCGTCGACGCCGCGGGCGTCCAGGGTGAAACGGGCAACCCGCTCAACCTCGTCCTGATCGCCCCCGACGGCAGCGAGGTCAGCTCGGGCATCTCGCTCCTGTTCCCGCTCTACTACGACCGCACAGTCGTGGTCAGCGCCCCCGCCCCGGGCACCTGGGCCGTCGAGCTGCGCGGCCTGCGCGGCGACCCGCTCAACCCGGTGGGTGCCGGCCTGCCCGAGACGGTCGAGGGCGAGATCGCCTTCAAGGCCGCCGGCGCCTTCAGCGGCCTGAGCGACATCGCCGGCCACCCGGCCGAGGCGGCGATCAAGGTCGCGGTGAGCGAGCGCCTGGTGGACGGCTACGCGTCGGGCAGCTACAAGCCGAGCCAGAACCTGACCCGCGGCGAGCTGGCCCGCTACCTGGTGATGGGCGCCGGCGTGCGCCAGCTGCTCCCCGCCGGCCGCACCTTCGCCGACGTCGCGGCGGCGGACGTGCCCTTCGTCGAGGCCGCGGTCGCCGCCGGCGCCGCCCTGCGCGACGTGGAGCAGCGCGCCCGCGGCGTGGTCCGCCCGATCTCGCCGGCCCGCTTCAGCCCAGACAGGGCCGTGACCCGCGCGGAGCTGGCCTATACGTTCGTGCAAAGCCTGGGCCTTGAGGCCGACGCCCTGGCGCGCAACGGCGGCTCGCTCACCGTCCAGCACGGCGGCCAGCGCATCCCGATCGACGACGCCGCCGACGTGCCCGCCGACCTGCGCGGCTACGTGCAGCTCGCCCTGGACCTGAACATCCTCAACGCTTACTTCAGCGTCACCCAGGGCCCCTTCGACCTCCAGCCGGTCGTCCGGGCCACTTTCAAGCCGGCCAGCCCCGTCACCCGCGGCGAGTACGCCGTCGTCGCCGGCCGCTTCTACAGCGCGTACCTTCTCCCGTAGGCCCCGTGGGGGTTCGCGGAGAGGCGCGGAGGGCCAGGTGGTGGCCTGAATCGAAGGGCGGAGCTGGTTCTTCCAGCTCCGCCCCTGCTTATTGGTTCACGTGGTGGCGCCGTGCTCTCATGCCGCACCCAAAGACTCTGCCCCCTGCGCAGCTCTACGGGTGATCCGGCAATCACGCTCCGCGCGCCCGCTCCGCAAGGGGGGCGAGGCCGAGAGCGGCGTTGGTCATCGCCCGGACCTCGCGGACCAGGGCGGGCTCGTCGTTCAGCGAGCGGCCGTAGGAGGGGAGCATCTCGCGGATCTTGGCCTGCCACGCCGCCGAAGCCATCTGCTTGGGGAAGCAGCGCTTGAGCAGCGTGAGCATGATCGCGACCGCGGTGGAGGCGCCGGGGGAGGCGCCGAGCAGGGCGGCCAGGGTGCCGTCCTTGCCACTGACCACCTCGGTGCCGAACTCCAGCACGCCGCCGTGCTTCGCGTCCTTCTTGATCACCTGCACGCGCTGGCCGGCCACCTCCAGCCGCCAGTCGTCCTTGTCGGCCAGGGGGACGAACTCGCGCAGCGCGGCGACTCGGTCGTCGTGGGTCAGGAGCACCTGCTCGATCAGGTAGCGGGTCAGCGGCAGGTTGTCGGCGCCGGCGGCCAGCATGGGGAACAGGTTGTTCGGCCGCACCGAGCGCGGTAGGTCCAGCAGCGAGCCGTGCTTGAGGAAGCGGGTCGAGAAGCCGGCGAAGGGCCCGAACAAGAGGGCCTGCTTGCCGTCGATGCAGCGCGTGTCCAGGTGCGGCACCGACATGGGCGGCGCGCCGACCTTGGCCTTGCCGTACACCTTCACCGCGTGGCGCTCGATGATCGCCGGGTTCTCGCAGACGAGCCACTGGCCGCTCACCGGGAAGCCGCCAAACCCCTTGCCCTCGGGGATGCCGGACTTGAGCAGCAGCGGCAGCGAGCCGCCGCCCGCGCCGATAAAGACGAAACCGGCCTGGATCTCGTGCCTGACGCCGCTCTGCTCGTCGCGGACGCGCACGCACCAGCGCCCGCCCCGCTCCTGGTCAAGGTCGAGCACCTCCTGGCTGAAGTGCATCGTCACGCGGGGCAGGTCCTGGAGGTGCTCGAACAGGTCGCGGGTGAGCGCCCCGAAATTGACGTCGGTGCCCTCGTCCATGCGCGTCGCCGCCACCAGCTCCTCGGGGTCGCGGCCGTCCATCACGAGCGGCGTCCACGCGGCGATCTGCCCCGGGTCCTCCGAGTACTGCATGCCGTGAAAGAGCGGCGAGCGCTGGAGCGCCCGGTAGCGCTCGCGCAGGAAGGCCACGTCGTCGTCGCCGCAGACAAAGCTCAGGTGGGGGATGCGGGTGATGAAGGAGCCCGGGTCGCGGATGACGCCGCGGGCGACCAGGTGGGCCCAGAACTGCCGCGACAGCTCGAACGACTCGGCGATCTGCACCGCCTTGGCCGTCTCGACCGTCCCGTCCGGGCGCTGGGGCGTGTAGTTCAGCTCGCAGAAGGCCGAGTGGCCGGTTCCCGCGTTGTTCCATGCGTCCGAGCTTTCGGCCGCGGCGCGGTCCAGGCGCTCGATCACGGTGATCGTGAGATCGGGCTGGAGCTCCTTGAGCAGCGCGCCGAGGGTGGCGCTCATGATCCCTGCCCCGATCAGCAGGACGTCGGTGGTGCTGGTGTCGCTCCGCTCGCTGGTGGCCATAGCTGAGTTCCTCTCGTCGCTCGACGGAATGCCCCCGGCGTCTGCGGCCGCGGCTGCTGCCGCCGGAGGGGCAAGGGCCGTGCCAGCCGGCCCAGGCCCCCCGGCGCCGCCCCGCGCTACTCCACCCGCTGCAGCGCCACCTGCCAGAAGCCGGAGGACACCCGCATCAAGCTCAGCGTCTCGCCGTCCTCCCGGAACCACCACGTCCAGCGCTCCAGGCCGCCCGGCGTCAGCGTCTCCACGCTCGCCTGCTCGGGGGCGCACAGTGGGAAGGCGCGCCGCAGGGCGAGGGTCGGCGTCAGGTGGATCTGCGAGCCGCTGCCGGTCACGGAGCCCGACTCGAAGGTCATCGTCACCTCCCGGCAGGGGTCGCTACCATAGCCGCTGAAGACGCGGCCGTGGCGGTAGTGCCCGTCCGCGCCGAGCGCGAACCACTCGCTGTGCCCGCCGGTTGGCTCGGCCCAGGCGCCGCTGGCCGGGTTGTACAGCTCGATCGCCCCGCCGTCGCCGTTGGCCCACCCGCCGAGCACCTGCTGGCCCAGTGCGTCCTTGTAGTACTCGGTCTCGCCGTGGGCCTCGTCGAGCCACAGACGCGTATGGCGCTGCCCGTCCTCGCCCACCCGCCAGGGCACCGTTGTGGGCGTGTACGGGCCGTTGGTGTCCGAGCCGGGGGAGCCGCAGATGACGGTGCGCGTCCGGGCGTAGCTCGGCGTCAGGATCAGATTGGCCCCGTCGGCGCGGGCCACCCCCGTGTGGTAGACGTCGACGCTGCTCACGCAGGTCGACCCGCCGCCGAGCTGAAGGTGGCTGACCAGGGTGTACGCGCCGTTCGCCGCGAAGACATACATGTGGCCGAGGCCGCCCGCGCTCGTCCACGTGCCCGTGGTGCGGTCGTAGTAGTTCATGTTCAGCAGGCTGCCGCTGAACCACCTCCCGACGAGCTCGGGGGGCAGCGCCGCCGGGGCGGGGGAGGGCTGTGGGGTGGGGGAGGGCTGTGGGGTGGGGGAGGGCTGGGCCGCCCGGGGTCGCCCGACCAGGAGCGGCAGGTACACGGTCGTGTGGCTCGCCGGCCCGGGGTCGGCGAGTTGCTCGCCCGCGCTGGCCCGCGCGGAGATGGCGCCGAGCGCGGCGATCAGCAGGCCCGCCGCGAGGAGCGCGCGGGCGACGGACAGCGGGATGGTGCGCATACAGGTGTCTCCAGTCGCGGGGGCCGACGGGGCCCCGCGCAGCGGTTACGTGCGGCAGGGCGGCCCGGCTGCGGCTCGCGCCGCGGGTCTGCCCTTCAGGTAGCACCATCCTACGCCGCGCCCGGCCCTGAGAGATCGTGCGGGCGAGCTAGAGCGGGGTCTATTCGGAGTGCGAGCGCGCCGCCCCCGCGGGCCGCAACTGGGACAACTGGGACAAAGGAGGGCCTGTCTGGTACACCCTCGCGATCCGCGACGGCGTGGCCGGGCATGGCCGTGCCGCCCTTCGCGCCCGACGCTTTCTGCTGCCCGGTGCGCAGCCCCCGCTTCCGCAACTGCGGAGGATCGAGTACACTGCGCTCACACCGGCCGTTACACAAGCGGAGGAGCGCAGGATGCCGTCGCCCGCATCGCTCTGGTTCGGGTTCAACATCGACCCGGGCGCCCGCCAGCTGGCCCAGGCCTTTCAGCTGGCCGAGGCCGCGGATGCCCACGGGCTCGATCTCGTCGGCGTGCAGGACCACCCGTACAACCCCGGCCACCTCGACACCTGGACGCTGCTCGCCGCCCTCGGCGCGCGAACGAGCCGCGTCCGGCTGCTTTCCAACGTGCTCAACCTGCCGCTGCGCCCGCCCCAGATGCTGGCCAAGGCCGCGGCAAGCCTCGACCTGATCACGGGCGGCCGGGTGGAGCTCGGTCTGGGCGCCGGCGCCCTGTGGGACAGTGTCGCCGCCTACGGCGGCCCGCGCCGCGCCCCCGGGGAGGCTATCGACGCGCTCGAAGAGGCGATCCGGCTCATGCGTCTGCTGTGGGGGCAGGAGGGCGCCGCGCCCGTCAGCTTCGCCGGCGCGGCCTATCGCCTGGAGGGGGCACAGCCCGGGCCGCTGCCCGGCCGGCCCATCCCGATCTGGCTCGGCGCGCTCAAGCCGCGCATGCTGCGCCTGACCGGGCGGCTGGCCGATGGCTGGTCGATCTCCTACAACTGGTGCCCGCCCGATCAGGTGCCGGGGATGTGGGGCGAGCTGGCGGAGGCCGCCCGCGCGGCGGGCCGCGACCCGGCCGCCATCCGGCGCAACTACAACGTGATGGGCATGATCGAGGGCGCGGGCCAGCCCGCGGTCCGTTTGCGCGAGGGGATGCTGGGCGGCACGGTTGCCGAGTGGGCCGAGCGAATCGCCGGCTTCGCGGCCGAGCTCGGCATGGACTGCTTCACCTACTGGCCGGTGGCTGGCGACGCGCTCGGCCAGCTGCGCCTGTGGGCCGAGGAGGTCGCCCCCGCGGCCCGCCGGCTGGTTGGAGCGGGCTGAGTGTTCCCGTCGCGTTCACCTTTCGGTTGACGCGCTGGTGGTACCATCCCTGGTAAAGAGGCGGCCGCGGGCTTTGCGGCCGCAGGCTGAGGTCGCCGGCCCGGCCGTAGGATTTGACATAAAGAGGGGTGGTGCAACACGCACCACCCCTCCGCCATATGAGGCTAAACCTCAGCCCCGCTTATCGATGGCGGGTGCGGATGCGCCCGCGGGTGAGGTCGTAGGGCGACAGCTCGACCACGACGCGGTCGCCCTTGATCACGCGGATGTTGTGGAGCCGCATCTTGCCGGAGATGTGGGCCAACACCTGGTGCCCGGCGTCGAGGCGGACGAGGAACATGGCGTTGGGGAGCAGCTCGACCACCACCCCCTCGACGTCGATCGCGCCCTGCTTCTGCGCCGGCATCTAGGCCTCCCCCCGCTCGGCCCGCTCGGCGTACACATCGGCGATGGCGGGGAACAGGTCGGCGGCGATGCGGGCCGGGTGGGCCGGCCGGCCGTCGCGGGCGACGTCGATCACCGCGCAGTAGGGCTCGGCGCCGTAGAACACCTCGTCGCCCACCCGCACGTCGACCTCGAGGATGTCGGGGAGGCGGGCCACACTGATCGGGATGCGGAACCCCGGCTGGAATACGTGGTTGTCCACCACGACGTGGTCGTCGCGGCGCAGAATGACCACGCCGCGGAACCAGCGCCACATCACGCTGGGCCGGTCGGCGGCCATGTCCACGGCGACGAGCTGGCCGGGGACGATTCTGATCCGGCCGCGCACGGCGGGGCCGTAGCCGGCGTGGAGCTCGCCGGGCCGGTCGAGGAGCTGGAGGGCACAGTCGGATGGGCTAGACTGGCTAACGATGGCAAGGGTCAGGTTCATGGCCGTCTCCTGGGTGAGCGGTGCGAAGAACAGGGCCGCGGACGGCCGCCGACGGCATAAAAAGACCGCAGGCGTGGACAACAGCCTACGGCTCGCAGTTCGCAGTGCGCCCTGGATAGCCCAGGAAACGTGCTTCGGAACGCAGACCGAGGGGGGCGGGCGCTAGCGCGCCGGGTGCCCCGCGGTGAGCGGCGCAAGGGAGCGGCCGGAGGCGTTCAGATCGAAGCGAGTCATCATAGGCGCTCCCTTTCTGCGGTCGCCCGCATCATCAAGCTCGGCACCCGCTGAGAATAGGCCCTGGGCGGGCCGGCGTCAAGGGGCGATCGGCCGGCCGCCCCGCCCGCTCAACTGCTCGCGCCGGTGTAGGCGCGAAGGGCGAAGCGGTGGCCGATCGGGCCGGCGCACGCGCGGGCGCCGGCCCCACGCCGCTACGCCCCGTTATTGCGCCTTTGGTATACCGCGCCGTCGCGCCGCCGCGGGTATGCTCCCCCTAACAACCGCCTTGTGTCAGGAGCCCGATCGATGATTGAAAGCATTTACCGTACGGCGAGCGACGCCCCGCGCGCGGGGGGCCGCGGTCTGCGGCGCGTGAAGGGAGGTGGGTGATGGCCGAGTACTATATTCTCCTGGGCGGGCGGCTCGATCCACAGCGCGCCGCCTGGTTCGAGGGCGTGGAGCTGACCAGCAGCGGCGACGACACCCTGCTGCGTGGCCCTCTGCCCGACCAGACGGCCCTCCACGGCCTCCTGGCCCGGATGCGCGACCTGAACCTGCCCTTGATCGCCGTCGCCCGCGCCGACGCCCTCGTTTCCCTCGCGGCCCGCCTCGACAACCGGTAGCCCCGGGAGATGGCGCAGGCGCGAGGCACAGGCACCCCAGCGCCACCCCTCAGCGCTGCCGCTTGCCGCTGGTAAGCGCTCAAGCCGAAACTTGCGCCTCTGTGGCCGAAGGGCCGGCGGTTACACCGCGACGGCCTCCTCGACGCCGAGGCGCTCGTCGAGCCACTTGCGGAAGCTGGGGTAGCGCAGGGCGAGGCCGAGATCGTGCTTGAGGCGGGCGTTGGACAGGCGGGCCGAGGCGCTGAGCATGCCGATCACATTCGGATCGATGCCGGCCTGGAGGGCGACGGCGGGGGAGTAGGTGCGGGGCGGAACCATGCCGAGGCGCTGGCGCACCTCGCCGACGAGGTCGATCTGGCGGGCGGGCTCATCGTCGGCGACGTTGTAGATCGCGCCGGGCTGGCCGTGCTCGGGCACCCGGGCCAACACCTCCAGCAGATCGTCGATGTGGATGTGAGAGACAAAGTTGCGCCCGTCGCCATAGATGGTCGCCGTGCCCGCCTTGACGGCGGCCACAAAGTCGCGGCCGGGGCCGTAGATGCTGGCGACACGCAGGATGATCGCGGGGAAGCGGTGCTCGCGCACGGCGCGGAGGATCGTTTGCTCGGCCTCGACCATGATCTCACCGAGGGGGAAGGCCGGCGCGGGCGGGGTGTCCTCATCGAGCAGGGCGTTGCCGGCGTCGCCGTAGGCGGCCACGTTCGAGGTGAAGACATACGCGCGCACGCGGCGGGAGCGGGAGCAGGCGGCGATCAGGTTCTGGTTGCCGTCGACAAAGGTGCGGCGCACCGACCCATTGGCGAGCACGTTGCGCGAGGTGAGATTGAAAACGTACTCGACGCCGTCGGCCACGCCGGCCAGCGTGTCGGGGCGGGTGACGTCGCCGATCCAGACCGACATACCGCGCCCGGCCAGCTGCTCGACTACCTCGTGGTCGGGGTTGCGCACCAGCCCGCGCACCTTGTGGCCCGCGCCGAGCAGCCGCTCGGCTAGACGCGCGCCCACGTAGCCGGAGGCACCCGCGATCAGGTAGTACCCCATAGTCCACCTCGCTATACGCTGCGGCGAAGGGTGCTGGCGTCGCCGGCGACGCCTCTTCGCCTTGTCCACGGTATCGGGCCGCCCCGGACAGGCGCTTGGCGCGCGGCACATCACGGCTGTTCAGGTGCGAGCGAATACCCCGATTTTAGCACTTTCCCCCGCCCCGTGCTACTAGCCTGCTCCACACCTGCCTTGTGCGTTTTGAGTGCAAGTCTGGTGCGATAGATGAACGGGAGGCCGAAGCCCTCGCGCCTGCCTGATACGCCCGCTACGATTACTTGTGATAGACGTAACGTATTTGCCGTTCTGACGCCTCGAACACCCGTTTCCTCGGTTGAACGTGCGATATCTGGCAACCTTAACATTCTCCTTAGCAACAGCTTCGCCGACGAGCAGGCGATGACCGGCTACAGGGTCCGCAATGACGTCGGCACTTGCGGCTCCGCTTTTTGCTGCACGGGCCCTGTCCTGGCACTGTCCGGCGTGGTACTATGGCCTAGCCCCAGATTCGGCAGGAACTGTTGCGGAGGTGTCGTATGGCAAGTCGTATGCGCTGCGGCGCGCTCGCCGTTCTGCTCTTGATCTTCATGTGCGCGTCGGCGCCCGCCCGGGGCCAAGGCGGGGCGCGGATCTTTTTGCCGCTGCTGGCTCAGCGTCCGCGCAGCTCTGTCGGCACCCCCATCCCCATCGCCGACTTTGAGGGGCGTGGGAGCGGCCTTTCCTCCTTCAGCAGGCTCGCCCGCGGCGACACGCTCTTCTTCACCCGCTCCAACGGCGAGCTATGGGTCACCAAAGCCTTCCCCTCGAGCACGCGGCAGCTTTGCTCGCCGCAGGTGACTATAGCGCCCCCCTGCGCGCCGGCCTCCAATCTGACCCTGGTCGGCGATACAGTCTTCTTCGCCAGCTACCGGAGCGAGAGCGAGGTTGCCCTGTGGCGCAGCGATGGGACGGCGGAGGGCACCACGCTTGTCCGCTCGTTCGGCCCGCCCGTCCCTCAAGCGACTAGCGTCGTCTCACGGCTGGCCGAGCTCAGGGGGCTGCTGTACTTCTTTGTCGTCGGCACGGGCGACCCGCGCGGCCCATCGGCCGAGCTGTGGCGCAGCGATGGCACCGCCCTGGGCACCGTTCGTCTGCGCAGCATCCCGCTGGCCAGCGCCGGGTGGGTCGCCAGGTTTGGCGACAGGCTCTACTATCAGGTGAGCCGGGGCTCGCAGAGCGAGCTCTGGGTCACGGACGGCACTGACGCCGGCACGCAGCTCCTGCTGGACAACCGGCCGATCTACGACATCACCTGGACGGAGCGCCGCATGTGGTTCGCCTCGGACGGCGAGCCAGGCTACGGGCTGTGGGTGAGCGACGGCACGGCCGCGGGCACGCGCCGCGTGCGCAGCTTCAACGACGGGCCGAACAACCTGATCGAGCTGCGGGGCAAGGTGTTCTTCGCGCTGTATATGCCGGTGTTCGTCGCCTGGCATGATCTTTGGGTGAGCGACGGCACCACGGCTGGCACCGTGCCGATCTTCGAGGGCGAGGCCCGCTACCTGACTGCCCACGGCGACACCCTGTTCTTCGCCGGTGACGGGAACCTATGGCGCAGCGACGGGACACGCGCCGGCACGCGGGAAGTGGCCGCGACGCCGTCAACCATCGGCCCGCCCTTCAGTGGTGGGCGCTATCTGTTCTTCGACGGGGCCGCCGAGGGCGTGGGCAGCGAGCTGTGGGTGAGCGACGGCACGGCGGCGGGCACCCGCCTCCTGCACGATATCAACCCGGGCCCGGGGAGCTCGCACCCGCGGGACTTCATCCTTGTGGGCGACATCATGTATTTCAGCGCCGACGACGGCGTGCACGGCCGCGAGCTTTGGGCGGTGCGAATTGTGCCGTAGCAAGGGGCCGGCGCCCGGCCGGGGTGGTATACTTGCTGCGCCGCGGCGCCGCGTGGGCGGCGCGCCAAGCGATGAGGCTGTTGTGAGCGACCTCTTGATCTACGGGGCGAACGGCTACACCGGCGAGCTCGTCGCCCGCGAGGCCGTGGCCCGCGGCCTGCGCCCGACCCTGGCCGGCCGCAGCGCCGCCCCACTCGCCGCCCTCGCCGGCGAGCTTGGCCTGCCCCATGTGGCGGTCAGCCTGGACGACGAGCGGGGGCTCGACGCCGCCCTGCGCGGCAAGCGCGCCGTACTCCACTGCGCTGGCCCGTTCTACCGCACCAGCAAGCCGATGGCCCAGGCCTGTCTGCGCGGCGGGGTCCACTACCTGGACATCACCGGCGAGATCGCCGTCTTCGAGTCGCTCGCCCGCCGCGACGCGGCCGCCACGGCCGCCGGTGTGATGCTGCTGCCCGGCGTCGGCTTCGACGTGGTGCCGTCGGACTGCTTGGCCGCCCACCTGAAGCGGCGGCTGCCCTCCGCCACCCGGCTCAGCCTGGCCTTCCGCGGCCTCGGGCGGATCTCGCGCGGCACCGCCACCACTGCGATCGAGGGGCTCGGGCGGGGGGGGGCCGTCCGCCGCGACGGCGCGATCGTCCCCGTGCCCGCCGGCCACGCCAGCCGCACGGTTGACTTCGGCCGCGGCCCGGTCGTCGTCAGCGCCATCCCCTGGGGCGATGTGTCCACCGCCTTCTACAGCACGGGCATCCCGAACATCGAGGTGTACACCGCCTTCCCGCCCGCCATCCGCCGGGCCATGGCGGTCGGGCGCTACCTGGGGCCGCTGCTGGGCAGCGGGCCGGTTCAGCGGGCGCTCAAAGGCTGGGTCGCGCGCCAGCCGCCGGGCCCCAGCCCTGAGGAGCGGGCCCGCGGCCTCAGCCTGCTCTGGGGCGAGGCCGCCGACGACCGGGGCGGCCGGGCCGTCAGCCGCATGCGCACGCCGGAGGGCTACGCCCTTACCGCGGCAACGGCGGTGCTGATCGCCGGGCGCGTCCTCGCCGGCGATCTGCGGCCCGGCTTTCAAACCCCGGCCCGCGCCTACGGCCCCGACCTGATCCTGGAGGTCGCGGGCGTGTCCCGCGAGGACATTGCGTGAGGGAGCGCACCACACGCCCTGTGCCACGCCCACCACCGGGCCCTGCGAGCGGCCGCGCCCTCACATTGGCGGGACCAGTATGAGCATAAACGAGATCCCCGACGAGCCCACCGCGCCGGACGGCGCTCTCACTGCACCGGCCGAAGCGCCGCCGGACGCCGAGTTGGTCGAGCCCGCCGGCCCCGAGGCCGCGCCGGCGAGCGGCCACCCGGAGGACCGCATCGGCGCCTTCGCGCCCTTCATCCTCGCCGCCGATGCCCTGGAGCTGCGCGAGATCTGCGCCGGCTTCTTCGAGCGAGTCAAGGAGGAGGCGTGGGGCCGGCGCACCGAGCTGCGCCCGACCGGCTGGACGATGCGCGAAACCCTCGCCCACCTCGATGCCGTCGGCACCACCTATAACCGCGCGGTCGCCGACGCCGTTGCCGGCCGGCCCGTCGTCATCCCTGGCCTCGCCCAGCGCAGCGATCTGAAGGCCTGGAACCGGGCCGAGATCGCCGCCCGCGCTGCCACGCCCCCCGGCGAGCTGGCCCGCTCGTACCTGGACTCGCTGGCCGAGCTAGCCCGAGTGGCCGGCCAGCTCACGCCGGAGCAGCTTTCGGCCAGCCTGACCGCGCCGATGTTCAGCGCGCCGGCGACGATCGGCGAGCTGCTCGGGGGCGCCCTTTCGCACGCGGGGATCGTCCACGGCGCCCAGATCACCGTTGCGGCTCGCACCGGCCCGCTCTGGATCTGGTTCCGGCCGGCGATGATGCGCCGCCAGCTGACCCGCTTCTTCCACACGATGGGGCTGGTCTACCGCCCTGAGCGCGGCGGCGACCTCCACGCGACCCTGGCCTTCACCGCCATCGGCCCCGGCGGCGGGAGCTGGTACGTCCGCACCAGCCCCGAGGGCGGCCGCGGCCGGATCGGGCTCGTCCGCACCGCCGACGTCCACCTGACGTTCGCCAGCCCCGACCTGCTGTGCCGCGTGATGACGGTGCAAACCTCGCCCTGGCGCCACCTGCTGCTGCGCCAGATCAAGGTCGCGGGCCGGCTGCGCCTGGCCCGCGACTTCCCCCGCCTCTTCGCGCCGACGTGAGGCCTCGGGCTACCGGCCCGCGAGGGCCGGGCCGCGCCGGCGTAGGCCCGGCAGCCAGGAGTCGCGCACGAGGAACAGGCCGTACAGGCACAGCAGGAGCGGGAAGGTCAGCTTGAGCACGATCAGCTGGGGCGGGATCTGGCTGTAGTTGGCCCCGCCGACGGCGAGAAACTGCACCGTGTCGTTGAAGGCGTGCAGCAGGACCAGCGGCCAGATCGTGTTGGTGCGCAGGCGCAGCGCGGCCAGCCCCACCCCGCCGACGGCCGAGGCGATGATCTGGGTCAGGACGAAGCCCGGCGGGCGGAGCAGAAAGCCCACGGCGTGGATCAGCCCGAACAGGATCGCCGAGGTGAGCACCATTCGCATGACGCCGTGGGGCGCCATCACCCGCATGACCAGCCCGCGGTAGACTGCCTCCTCCTGGAAGCCGATCAGCAGGGCCAGCACGACGACCGGCGCGAGCGCCGCGAGATTGCCGGGGTTGACCCCGAGCAGGAGCGGGAACAGGGCCATGCCGGCGGTCGGCAGCCAGTACAGGTGCAGGCTGCGCCACTGGGCGGGGCCGTTGAAGCCGGCTTCGCGCCACCAACCCAGGGCGGTCAGCCAGGCAGCGGCGACCAGGAGCTGGCCGACAAGGAGGATCAGCTGGCGCGCCGGGTCGGGCAGCCCCGGGGCGATGATTGGCAGGGCGTACAGGCCGAACAGGATCAGCGGCAGATCGCTGAGGACGATCAGCAGCGTGGCAAGCAGCGGGCGGCGGGCGATGAATGAGCGCATAGTCTTCGAACCTCGTGACGCCGGCCCGCGACCCCGCGGGCCAGCCTGCGCCCAGCCTAGCAGAACAGGGCGCTCGGCGCAGTAGACTAAAGTCGACTTGCGAGTGGAAGCGCCCGGCCCGCCGCTTAGCACCGTGGTGCACGCGAGCCGGGCGGCACGTTGCCAAGCGGGAGGGCCGATGGAGATCGACCTGGGCGAGCACTGGTACGCGGCCGTGGCGGAGGGGCAGGGGGGGCTGCTGCTCGACGGGCGCCCCCTCCCTGACGACACTGTGCTCCTCGGGGCCCCGCGCGGGCCTCTGACCGCCACCACCCTGCGCTCCGCCGCGCGGAACCGCGTCGTGGCCGGCGGGACGCCCGTTGCGCCCCTGGCCGCCCTGGCTGCCTTCGCCACCGGCGACCCCGCGCCCCTGCGCCCCTGCTTTCCGCTGACCCGCACGCTCGACCCGGGCGACCTGGCGGCGTTCGACGCCCTTGCCGCGAACCTAGCCCGTTCGGGCTGGCTCGACCTGCGGCTCTTCGACACGCCGGGGGGGCGGCTCCACGAGCTGCCCGTCCCCGCCGACGCCGCGCTGCTCGTGGCCGGGCACCTGACGGAGCTGTTCTTTTTCCGGCCCGACCTGCTGGCGGCCCTGCTGGCGGCCCGCCCGCGGATCTGGCTGTACACCGGCCCCGAAAGCTACGCGGCCGGGGGCGGCGTGGGCGGCGGCTGTTACAGCCCGGGCGAGGGCGCGATCAAGCTGGCTCTGGCACGCCTGTACGAGGGGCTGCGAGGCCCCGCCCCCGGGGTGGCGCCGCTGCTTCACGAGCTCGGCCACATGCTCGACTGTCTCGACATAACGGATGGCACTCTCGGGCCCGCCACGGGGCTGTACCCCGGGCTGCGGCCGGCAGACGGCCCGGCCTACACGCCCGAGGCGCGCCAGCTGTTCGCCGAGGGCAAGGCAGTCGAGGCCGCCCGCTACCGGCGGCGGGCGGCGGGAGAGCGCGGGGGCGAGCCGCCCTTCGGCCACCCCTACGTGTTCCAAAGCGACGGCGAGTTTCTGGCCGGCTACCTCGAGCTGTTCCTGCGCTGCCCCAACGCCTTCGCCGCCCACTGCCCCGCGCTCTACGCCGGCTACGTGGCGTTGTTCCGCCAGGATCCGCGCCGGGCCTGGCCGTCCGACTTCACCTTCTACCTCGACGACAACCGGCGCTTCTACGCGAGCGGCCAGCGCCCGCCGCCGGACGGGCTGACGCTGCCGGCGGCGGCGTAGCGGCGCCGCGTTGGCGCGTGACCTGCAACAACGCACCCGGAGCTCCGTACACCCAGGGAGGATGGGCGATGGCACAGACCGACGAGTGGGCCGACCAATTGGAGGAGGCCGAGGGCAAGATCGCCGAAGCGTACGAGATCCTCGCCGCCCTCCAGCAAAGCCTGAAGGAGGAGGGGATGAAGAAGGACGCGCAGGCGATCGGCGAGGCCGTCGAACGGCTGGCCCGCTACGGCCGGCTGTTCCAGGACATCCGCGCGAGCTGGGCCGACCCGGACAGCTAGAACGCGGCCAAAGCCCGCTCAGAACCACCTGGGAACTTCCGCTACTGTGTATGCGATCGGGGGCACATGCGCTACGACGTCGCCGTGATCGGGAGCGGCCCGGCCGGCAGCACCGCCGCGGCCGCCCTTGCCCGGGCCGGGCGTTCGGTGCTGCTGGCCGACCGGGACATATTCCCGCGCGAGAAGCCCTGCGGCGACCTGATCGGCCCGCGGGCCTTCGCCGCGATGGACCGGGTCGGCCTGCCGCCCGACGCGCTCGCCCGCTGGTTCTTCCCGATGGCCCGCTCGCGCCTGGCCGCCCCCGGCGGCCGCGCGATGGAGATCACCTTCCCGCAGCGCGGCGGCGGGCGCTACGGCATGATCGCCCGCCAGCACCTCGACGACGCCCTGCGCCGCCATGCCATCGCGAGCGGCGCGGTGTACCGCACCCTCCACGTCAGGGGCGTGAGCCCGTTCGACGGCGAGCACCGGGTGGTCGCGGGCGAGGAGGACGGGCGGCCCGTCGAGGTCGAGGCCAGGGTGGTGATCGGCGCCGACGGCGCCTCCTCGCTGGTGGCGCGGGCGCTGGGGTGGCCGCAGCCGGCCCACGCCCACCGGGGCGTCGCCATCCGCGGCTACGCGGCGAGCCGCGGCCTATGCGAGCCGGCGGCCGAGCTGTTCTTTCTCCCCGACGTGCTGCCGGGCTACGCCTGGTTCTTCCCCGCCGACGAGCGCACGGTGAACATCGGGGTCGGCATCCGCACCGACTTCTACCGCCGCCACAACCGCTCGCTCAAGGCGATGCTCGCGCAGTTCCTCGCGCTGCCCGCCGTGCGCGACCGGATCGAGCCGGACAGCCTGACGCTGACCAGCTCGTGGCAGCTCAACCTGGGCTCGCACCCGGGCAGCCGTGTCTTCGACGGCGCCCTCCTGGTGGGCGACGCGGGGGCCTTCGTCGATCCGCTGGTTGGCGCGGGCATCCACACGGCGATGATCACCGGGGTGCTGGCGGCCGAGGCGGCGCTGGAGGGGCTGCGGGCGGGCGATGTGAGCCGGCTTTGGCTGGCCGCGTACGACCGGCGCTGGCGGGAGCAGCTTGCCGGCGACTTTCTGATCGAGCACGCGCTCCAGCAGGCCGTCGCCCATGTGCCGGCCCTGATCGACGTGGCCGCGGCGGTGCTTCCGCCCGACAGCGGGCTGATCCACTTCTTCCTGAAGAAGCTGTAGGGCCCGGGGTTACACAGCGAGCGCGTCCTCGATCGCGGCGTCGAGTTCCATCGCCCGGCCCTGGGCGATCGCGGCCTCCTGCTCGGCCGCCGACAGCGCGTCGCGGATCGTGGCGAGCCCGGCGTCGAGCTTGGCCTGCTCGGCGTCGGAGCGCGGCGCCCCGATCGCGGCCCGCAAGCTGTCGGCGGCGCTGGCCAGCCGCAGGGCCCGATCCGGCTGGAGGCTGTAGGCGGCGAGCAGGCCGGTGTCCTCCAGCAGGTAGGCCAGGATGTAGCGGTCGCCAAGGCCCTGCATGATCCGCAGCCCCTCGCCATAGCTCCGAGCTGCGGCCGCGAGGTCGCCCTGGTCGCGCTGAGCGTTGCCGAGGTTGTTCAAGCTCACGGCCACCGCCCAGGTGTCACCCACCTCGCGCTGAATACTCAGCGCCTCTTCCGCGCTAGAGCGGGCGAGGCCGTAATCCTCGGTAAACTGCGCCAGGTAGCCGATGTTGGTCAGCGTTGTGGCGATCATCCAGCGCATGTTCTGGGCGCGCGTGATCGCCAGGCTTTCGCCGTACAGCGCCATCGCCGCCTGATAATCCCGCTGCGCATGGGCGACGACGCCCAGGTTGCTCAACACCTTGGCGATGTCGCTCGCCACATTGAGCATACGGCGTAGCTCAAGGCAGCGCTCGAACAGGCCGCGCGCCGCGGTCGGGTCGCCACGCTGAAACGCGAGGGTGCCGGCGCAGGAATAGGTGCGGGCAAGGCCTGAACGCTCGTCGAGTTCCGTAAAGATGGCGAGCGCCGTGTCATAGCGCTGCCCAGCCTCGTCGAAACTGCCCTGTTTCCGTAGCAGCTCGCCCATCGTCACCTGGGCGTGGCCCTCGCCGGCCCGGTCGCCGGCCGCCACCGCCGTCGCGAGGGCGTCGTCGTAGTGCGCCCGCGCCTCCTCCCAGCGGCCCACCAGCTCCAGCACCGCCCCCAGCTTCAGCAAGGCGTCGGCGCGCTGCGCACCCTGCAGCAGCGGCAGCACCCGCATATAGTAGTCGATCGCGGCCATGTTGGCATAGATCGCCTGGGCGGCGACGCCGGCCCGCAGCAGATACTCGCGCCGCTTCGGCTGGTTCTCGCTGCGGTCGAAGTGGAAGGCCAGCAGGTCGACCATGGTTTCGCGGCCCTCGGAGGCCCGCTCCAGGTACAGGCCGATCTGCTCGTGGATGACCGCGCGGGTGGCGAAGGGCAGGCTTTCGTACGTCACCTCCTGGGTGACGATATGCTTGAACAGGTAGGTCAGCTCCGGCTCCGGCGTGTCGAGCGGGGTCAGATCGAGCGCGCTCAGCTCGTCCAGCTGCTCGCGCACCCAGCCCTGCCGGCCGAAAAAGGTGCCCACGCCCCACAGGATCGCGGCCCGAAACAGCCGGCCGATCACGCTGGCCATCTTGAGCAGGCTTTTCTGGCCCTCGCTCAGCCGGTCGATCCGGCTCAGGATCAGGCTATGCAGGCTCGACGGCAGCTCCATGCGCGCCAGGTCGTTGGGGTTGCGCGGGTCCAGCCCCTGGTCATGCAGATAGTTCAGCAGCTCCTCGACATAAAACGGGTTGCCCTGCGCCCGGGCGTTCACGCGCTCGACCAGCTCGGGGGGGACGCCCTCGACGGCGCCGAAGAACTGCGCGAGCTTGAGCTGGACGAGGAGGTCGACCTCCGCGGGCAGCAGGCTGTCGAGGGGCAGGGCCCGGAAATGGGCCAGGGCCGTCACCTTGGGCTGGGCCAGCTGGAGCTGGGGCGGCCGGTAGGCCATAAGGATCATCAGCGGCATGGCCGCGGCGGCCCGCCCGATCACCTCCAGCAGATCTTGCGACAGGTCGTCGAGCCAGTGGCAGTCCTCCAGGACGATCAGCGTGGGGAGGGCGGCGGTGCGGGCCCGCAGGCAGGCCACCAGCAGCGACTCCAGCAGCTCCTTGCGCCGCTTCGCGTCAAGGTCGCGGGTGAGGTTGTTGTCGGGGAGGCTGAGCCCGAGGGCGGGGCCGAGCAGGGGCAGCCGCGGCAGCAGCGACGGGTCGAGCCGGGCCAGGGCCACCCGGAGGGCGCCCGGCAGCTCCTGGTCGGGTGTTGCCGCGTCGAGGTTGAAGAAAGAGCGCCAGATCGGCTGCCAGACAAGGTAGGGGGTGCTCGTTCCGTACGATGTGGCGGCGCCGCCGATCACGCTCACCCCGCGCGACCAGGCCTCGCGCACCACCTCGGCCACCAGGCGCGACTTGCCCATGCCGGCCTCGGCGCTGATCCCGACGATCTGGCCCTGGCCGCGGGACGCCAGCGTCAGCCGCTCCAGCACAAAGGCCAGCTCCGGCTGGCGGCCGACCATCGGCAGCGCGTAGCGCGGCTCGAACAGCTTGAGGCCGCCGCGCTCGACGCCGATCAGGCGAAAAGGCGTCACCGGCTGCGACTTGCCCTTCACCATGCGGGGCGGCAGCATCTCCCAGGCGAAGCGCTCGCCGGTGGGCTGGCGCACGAGCTGCGAGGCGATGGCCTGGCCGGCAGTGGCGGCCTGCATCAGGCGGGCGGCCATGTTCACCTCGTCGCCAAGCACGCCGTAGGTGCGGCGGGAGGTGCCACCATAGGCGCCGGTGCGGCAACGCCCCTGGCTGAGGCCGATCTGGACGGGGCTGAGAAAGTCGAGGCGCGGCTCGCGCAGCTCGAGGGCGGCCATCGCGGCGCGCACCGTGTCGTCCTCGTGGGCGATCGGGGCACCGAAGGCCGCGTAGAAGAAGCTGCCCTTGTCGCCGATCGTCAGCTGGAGCATGTAGGCGTCGTAGCCCTTCAACACGCGCTGCACCCAAACGACAAAGGCGTCGAGCTTGTCCTGAGCGGTGGGGTCGCCGTCGTAGTCGATGCCGCCAAAGCGCAGAAACAGCGCCACAGTGGGGCGCAGCTCGGTCAGAAAGGCGCCGAGGCCGGCGCGCAGCCGCTCGTAGACCGGGGGGAGCAGCCAGGCCCGCCAGCGCTCTTCGGGGATGGCGGCCTCGTCGAGGGCCGGCCAGGGCGTGGGCGCCACCGGGGCCCGCAGGCCACGCAGCACCGCGAAGCGCTCGCCGAGCTCGTTGTCGTCGCGCCACTCCGCGATCTCGGCCCGGTCGCCGAGGGCGGCCGCCGTCGCGGCGTCGATCAGCACGTCGCCCTTCTCGGCGTGGTGCTCGGCGGCGGTCATGCGCTGGAGCGTGTCGCCGGCGAGCACGTCGACGATCTGGATGGCCGGGTCGCCCACCAGAAAACGGCGGGCCGGCCCGCTGGCCACGCCGACCTTGATCGCCAGGCCTACGGTGCCCGCCCCCGGCACCTCAAGCGCGGCGAAGCGGGCCATCGCTGCCTGGAGCGCGAGGCCGCAGGCGGCCGCCCGGCGCCCGCCCAATTCGCCCCCGGCCACGGGCGCCACATCGTCGAACCAGCAGGTGATCGCGTCGCCGGCGAAGCCGAGCACCGAGCCGCCGTAGCGGTCGATCTCGGCCACCAGGGCGTCGTAGACCATGTTGAGCTGGCGCGGCAGCTCCTCGGTGCCGCGCTGGACGCCCAGCACACGCACCAGGGCCTCGGTCAGCGGGGTGAAGCCCGAGATGTCGGCGAACAAGGCCGCGCCCGTGGTGCGCTCGGGCAGCTCCTCGCCCCGGGCGAGCGCCTGGCGGCGGTCCATCGGGATGTATGCGAGCGGCGATTCATCCATGCTTGCTGTGCAAGACATCTGCTGGTCGGTCCTGGATCCGCGGCCAGCAGATGTCCCTATGTTCGATCCGTGCCAGACAGCAAAGCTTCGCTGGGCGCCTTAGCGGAAGCGGAACTTTGCTACATACTCCCTCCCATCGCCAAAGCTCAACACCAGCTGCCGGCAGCTATTCGCCCAGCTCCGATTGGTCTGCCAGTTGTAGGTGTACAGCCCGCTCACCGGGTCGTAGGTCAGGCTGGTTGTCGCCGTTGAGCTTTCCTCGATTGGTACCTCGGACGAGGGTTCGCAGGTGTATGAGACCACTTTGGGGTAGCCGGCTGCGAAGATGTTCAGCCCAAAATTCGCTCCGAGGGTGAACTTCACCGGCACCGTCCGTCCGGCAGTGATCAAGTTGAGTGCTGGCGGATCGTCCACCGGCTGGCTAAAGCCCCGCCATACGTACAACCGCAGGCTGCTCGTCGCGCTCCTGCTCGACGTATAGCCGGTGGCCCCGTCGAAGATGGCCACCACGCTCAGGTTCGCCGCCGGCGGCGGGATGATCCCGAGGCGGGCTACGCCGGCGGTGTCGGTTGTTTCGGTAGCGGAGAAGACGAGGCTGGCGCCGTTGCGCAGCTCGAAGCGCACCGGGCGGTCGCCGAGCGGCCGGCCCTGGTCGTCCCTCAGCGTTGCCGTCACCCCCGAGGGAACACCTGCGGCGGCGACCAGCGCGCCAGCCGGCAGAGAAAGGCTGGTCGCCCGCGCGGCCACCGTCACCGTGCGCGTCGCCTGGGCTCCGCTCAGCCCGGCGGCTCCGTCGAAGATGGCCTGGAGCTGGTAGTCGCCGGGGGCGAGGAACAGCGGGAAGGCCGCCGTAGCGACGCCGGAGGCATTGGTAACCGCCGAGATGGTGCGGGTGCCGAGCGTGAAGCGGACGGTGCGGTTCGCCAGGGCGCCGTTGCTCGCGCCCGACAGGGCGGCGCTGGCCGAGATGCTGCCGCCGACCACAGCCTGGCCGCTCACGGTCAGGTTCATCCCGATCTGTACGGGGGGCTGGGCGGGCTGCTGGGGCAGCGGGTTGGCCGGGTCGAAGCCGACGACCGCGCCCGGGGTGTAGAACGCGCCGCCGTTGGTCGCGTCGGAGACCATGCCGACGCCGTTGGCCGCCTGGACCATGAAGCGGACCTTGTCGGGCGCGTTTTCGGCGAGGGACAGCGTCGCCGTCCACAGGTTCGGGTCGGCGGTGTCGTTGACGAGGTTGATCGAGCGCCAGCGCCCGTGCCAGGGCTGCCCCGCCTCGGCCGTGTAGGTGGCCCAAACCTCCTGGATGCCGGCGGCGGGCGCGCCCGCGACGTAGGCCTTGATCGTCAGGTTGCCTGAGGCGGCGGTGGAGGTGACGCCGATGATCGAGGGCGGGGCGACAAGGGCGGTGCTGCCGGTGGTGGCGCTGTAGAACAGCCGCATCCCCACCCGCGTCAGTTGGCGCATGGTGCCCTTGCGGTCGCCCGGGGCGGCCGAGCGGAACTGGGCCGGGGTAAGGTTCAGGCGGGTGATGCCGTTGGCCGGGTCGGCCAGGGCGCCGAACTGGTTCACCGTCCAGGGCTGAACGGGGTAGAAGACGTCGGAGCCGAAGACCGGCCGGGCCAGGTAGGACTCCGCCAGGGGCAGGCCGACGAGGGGCTGGACGGGGTTGAGGGCGTCGCTGTAGTCCGCCTCGCGGAAGCCGACGCCGCGCAGCACCAGCCGCTGGCCGCTGCTACCCGCGGAGGGTGGGCTGGCGTCAAAGGTGGCCAGGGGCAGCAGGGGCTCGCCGGCCCGCGCGACGATCCCGTCCTTCCCGCGCAGGAAGGTGGCCGTGTCCGTGCCGCCCGTGAGGTTGGTCAGGGTCAGGGTCTCAGGCGTCAGGGTCAGACTCTGGTTCAGGTCCTTGGTCTGGAGCAGGAGCGGCGCGCCGGGGCCTGTGGGCACCAGCGCGGGGGTGCCGGGCAGCGGGGCGGGCGACGACGCCAGCTCGCTGGGGCTGATCGGGGCGAGGTTGTAGCGCAGCATGGGCAGGCCGTAGAGCGTGGGGACGAGGGCCTGCTTCTGGTACTCGCCGGCCACCTCCCCGGCGATCGTGGCGAGGTACTGCTGCTTCGCCTTCGCCAGGGCCACCCCGACGGGCGTGCCGCCGTTGGCGCGCAGCTGCTTGGTGAACTCTAAGTACAGCCGCTCGCCCCACTCGATATAGTCGCCGTCGCCGTACTGATAGCCGGTGCCGGCGATCAGGACGCCGCCCTGCATCGCGGTGGCCTGAGCCCAGTCCGGCTGGCGCGCCCCGACCGAGGCCGCGTCTTGGTTGAGCACATTGTAGCCGGCGTGGCAGCCGTTGCTGAAGAACAGCACATTGCGGAAGCGGCCAAGGCCCGGGTCGAGCTGGGCCAGCTCGTAGGCATAGAGGGGGTCCTTTTCATCGGCCGGGATGGCGGTCAGGCCGCTGAAGTGGCCCTGCATGTAGACGATATCGTGGCGCGACTGGAGCAGCGCGGCCCGCAGCTGGTCGGCCGTCCAGGCTCGCGCGTCGTCCTTGGTGATCGACGCCGGTTGGAGCAGGCTTGTGTCGATCGGCGCGCCCTCGGGCAGGCCGGCCCGCAGCTGGTCGCGCACCGCCTGCGACCCGTCCTCCAGGAAGCCGTAGCTGGTGACCAGGGCGTTCCGCGGGGTCACGCTGCCGCCGGCCGCCGTGGGCAGGCTGAGGAAGGCGTCGATCTGGCGCAGCATATCGCCGGCCTGCTCCACCAGGCGGCCCACGCCGAGCTCGGGGAGGGGCACCCGGCCGGTCGCCAGGTCGATCTGGGTCAGCGAGCCGTAGGCGTCATCGCTCAGGATGAGGTTCTCGGTCAGGCTGGACTCCGAGGCGGTGCCGTCGAGCACCGGCACGACATACTCCTTCTCCGGCGCGACGCTGGCCAGGTCCGGGTAGCGGAAGAAGGGGATGACGCTGTCGCCGCCCGCCAGCACCACATACTTCAGGCCCGGGTTCGCGGCGCGGTACACGTCGACGATCTGTTTGACGTGGGCGGCGAACTGGTTCTTGGCGTAGGGGCAGGCGGGCACTCGGATGGCCGCGCTGCGGGCCTGGTTGAGCGTGGGGTAGTTCGCCCCGGCGATGTCGACCAGGGCGCCGCGCACCTGAGGGTGGGCCGCGAGGGTTTCAAGGGTCGTCGGGAGGGTGCGGCCATTATAGGTGGCGGTGGTGAAGTCGGGGATGGCCTGCGAGTCGTACAGGATCAAGGTGTCCTTCCCGCCGGGGATGGCCCGCAGGGTGGCCGGGTCGGGCAATGGCACGCTTGACACGCCCACGCAGATCTGGCTGCGCACGGTGACGCTCAGCTGGAAGGGGCTGAGCTGGCTGTAGGCGCCGCTCTTGCCCAGGACGCGGATGTAGTAGTAGCCGCTGTCGCCGTAGGTCGGCAGCGTGATCTGCTCCTGGGCGGTGCCGGGAAGCGCGGACACGGCGCGAATGGTGCGCATCTGGGCGTCGGTGTAGCGCTGGAAGTCCGCTGTGACGTCCGGGTTGGCGAAGATGGCCGGGTTGGCGAAGATGGCCGGGTTGGCGAAGATGGCCGGGTTGGCGAAGATGGCCGGGTTGGCGAAGATGGCCGGGTTGGCGAAGATGGCCGGGTTGGCGAAGATGGC